>Ga0208375_1000199_pt1 | contig 97277 bp, 119 predicted proteins | sample RifOxyD1_FD_184038 | JGI IMG/M metagenome (GOLD analysis project Ga0208375, IMG submission 184038) | Soil microbial communities from Rifle, Colorado - Rifle Oxygen_injection D1 (SPAdes) | ecosystem: Environmental > Terrestrial > Deep subsurface > Rock core/Sediment | place: Rifle, Colorado... | reverse complement strand
GAATCTTGGAGGCTTATAAGAGTAAAGTTTTAAAAAATGAGATTATTAAAAATTCTTTCAAAAAAATTAATGAGCTATCCCTTGAAAAATGGGGCAAAAAAACAGCAGAGGTTTTGTTGAAATGAAAAATTTAAATCGTTGTCCAATATGCAATTCTAAAAAGATAAAATGGAGATATCAAAATTGGGATAAAAATTTAAAAATAAGCAAGAAAAAATTTAATCTTTTTAAGTGTTTAAGATGTAAAGTTATTTTTATAAACCCCTCTCCAAAGGAAAAGGAACTTGTTTCATTTTACCCAAAAAAAGACTATTATTCTCTTGGAAAAATAGACAGGGGAAGAAAGGCAAATTTTAAGGTAAAATTAAGTAAGATATATTTTGGAAATGGGAATTTTTTTGAAAAAATTCTTTTTTCCCCATTTGTTTTTCTTGTAAGGGGTACAAAAGTAAAGAGAGGGATGAAAATTTTAGATGTAGGTTCAGGTTCAGGTCAATTTTTGTATGAGATGAAAAAATTAGGTCTTGAAACTTATGGACTTGAACCAGGAAACTTCAATAAATCGGAAGCAAAGAAAGATAATTTAAAAATTGAACGGAATTCTTTAGAAGAAACGAAATATAAAAAAAATTCTTTTGATATTATTACCTTAAATCACGTTTTAGAACATTTAAATAGGCCATATGAAGCCTTATCTAGAGTAAAAGGTCTTCTTAGAGAAGATGGAATTCTCATAATTGGGATTCCAAATTCAAGAAGTTTGGCACATTTTATTTTTGGAAAAAATTGGTATCAACTTGATACCCCAAGACATTTATTCAATTATTCCCCAAAAAATATAAAATATCTTTTGGAAAGAGCTGGATTGAAAGTAATAAAAAGAAGGTTTAATTCAAGACCGAGCCAATTTGTTGTTTCATTGAGATATCTTCTCGGATTCAATAAAAAATTTGAAAAGATTTTAGATATAATCTTTCTTCCTTTAACTTGGATTGTAAATGCCATGAAAATAGGTGATCAAATCGAAGTTTGGTGCATAAAAAAATGAAGAAAAAAAAGATAAAAATAAACTTTAAGAATTTTTGGGAAGGATTTGATCCAAATGAAAATCTATTCATAAATGCTCTTAAAAAAATTTATGAGGTAGAACTAAGTGAAACTCCCGATTATGTATTTTATTCGGTTTATCAAGAAGTAAAAAATAAATCAGATTTATCAAAAAAAGGGGATTTTTTAAGGAAAATTTCTCCAGATTTTTATCTTTTTGTGAAAAAGATATACTCAAAATTAAAAGGAATAAAAAAAGAAAAAATAGAAGCTCCAAAAGGAAATTTTGTGAAAATTCTCCATAGTGCGGAAAATACTTTTCCAAAGATAGATGAATGTGATTGGGCTTTTGGATCAACTCCTGAAGAAAAAGTCAAAAATGAAAAATATCTAAGAATTCCTTTTTATATAGTGGATAATCCAAGGCTAGATAAAAGGAGAGAACTTCCTTTTAGAAGAAAAATAAATTTTGAAAAGATTAAAAAAGAAAAGACAAGATTTTGTAATTTTATCTATTCACAAGAAATACCTCCCAGAAATAATTTTTTTAAGAGATTAAACAAGTACAAAAAAATTGATTCTCCCGGAAGATGTATGAATAATATGGGTCCAATAAGTGAAAAAAATCCAAAGGAATCAAGACTCTCAAAAGATTGGGCTGGGGACAAATTAGATTTTCTGAAAAAGTATAAGTTTACAATCGCTTTTGAAAATGAAATTTCAGAAGGGTGGATAACAGAAAAATTGACCCATCCTCTTTTAGTTAACAGCATTCCCATTTATATCGGAACTGAAACAGTAAGCAAAGATTTCAACACAAAATGTTTCATAAATTATAATAATTTTAAAAATATGGATGAATTCATAAAACATATAATTCAGGTAGATCAAAATGATAGGTTATACAAAGATTATTTGTCTCAACCAATCTTCAAAAATAAAGAACAATACGAATTTAGTATAGGAAAATTTTTTTTGAAAAGATTAAAGAAAATAATAGAAGCTGGAAATAAAAAGAAAAAATTTTAATCAACTTTATTTTGGTCCATTTTTTCCAAATTGAATTAAATTATAAATCATCTTTGCAGAGATTTTTTCTCCATGGATTTCATTTATTTTATCTCTTTCTTTATTGTTTATTATATTTAAAATCCATTCAATAGATTCATCCATGGTAATCAATTCAATTTTTCCAAAAGGTTTCTTTAAGTTATCGCGAAAATCACTACAAATTCCCCTTCCAAGGATTAAAGGGAGTCTCACAACATATCCTTTTTGACAGTTTTCAATCAAATATTTTTCAGCTTCTTTTTTATAATAGGTATATGAGTTTAAATCCCGATTTGCTGTTGAAATAAAACAAATCTCTTTCTTGTTATGGATCCCAACAAATTCTTTAAAATCTTTGTAAATTTCTTTTTGTTTTTCTTCTGATTTATCTCTATAATCCCATCTATGGTGAATAATGACTTCCCTTTCCACAAGATTGAGATGATCTTTTAAAGCATTCCCTAATTGTCCATTTCCCCTATATAAAATTAACATCTTTTAATTGTTTTGCCTCATTTACTAATTTATTTATTTCGTGATTTTTACAACAGACCTGACAATCTGACCTAACTTTTACAAATTCTGAAGATTCATCCATAATTTGGGTAAATCTCTTTTTATGCAAATTTCCTAAGGTTAATTCCCCCCCCTTTTTTCGATGGTAACCACAAACATCAACATCTCCATCATGCCAAATGAAAGGTACAAAATTAAATCCATAGCAATTATCATACCCATGGGGGTTTTTGGAGTCGTCAAATTTATAAGAGGTAATCATGAGAAGAGGATGTTTAATGAGGGGGGGAATTCTCTCAGTTAAAAGACCTCTTAAGTTTAATGCTTGTCTCACTTGAACATAATTAACACCTACTCTTTCCCCAATTTCAAGAGCTTCAAAAATTTTACTATCATCCCCGATATAATTTAATGCCATCCCAAGAGATCCAATTCTTTCTCTAAGAAAATGTAAAGATTTCTCATTCCAAGGTTTATTTGTATTTGAAACTCTAATCCAATTAAATAGAGAGGGATTATATTTAGGAGGTAATAGGGCATTTGTAAATAATCCTTGATCCAGTCCGCCTTGATGGGCCTGTAATGAAAAGTCCTCAAAATCAGGATGGAGTGTTGGCTCTCCTCCTCCAGTCCAAGTAACAGCTTTTGTTCCAATTAAGATTAGGTCTTCAAGTAATTGAATTCCAACTTTTTTATCCAGGGTAGAATTCTTAAGTTTTTCATGTGTTCCAGCATAGAAGCACCAGTCGCATGTCGCATTGCAAGTGTGGCATGGGCTAATTTCAACATTTATAGGATAAATTTTTTCTCCATTTAAAAAATTAGAAAATTCTTTATGTTTTGTTAACTTTAACTGAGGATTAAATCTCTCTCTTTCTTTTTCCGTTCTTTCTACTGCCATTTTTCTAAAATTTTTTTATAAAATAGTAATTTAATTGAATATACCCCTTTTTTAAAAAATCCTACATTATTTTTCATTTTACTAAATTTTTCTAAAACCTCATCCCTTAACTTTTCTTGTTCTTTCCGATTATAAATAGACATACTTCCAGGATGGATCCGATATTTAACCAAAAAGTAAGGAAGATTTGTCACATTTTTTCCTTTTTTTAATATCTGGTAATAAAAGTGATAATCTGTTGCTCCTCCAAAATGTTTATCAAAAAGAATTCCTTCATTCCTGAACATTATCGAAGGGTGAACAATTCCACAACTTTTTCGTAACCTCCATCCAAGAACTTTGTAATCATCGTACTTTCGAAGTTTATTAATTTCCTTTCCCTCCTGGTTTATTACTATCGCGGAAGTCCCAACCAGAAAAATATGGGGCCTTTTTTCTAAATAATCAAATTGAATTTCAAATCTTTTTGGATGAGATAAATCATCGGAATTGCATATCGCAATGTATTTTCCTTTAGCTTCATTAAGACCAATATTCAAAGATGTAGGAAAACCTTGGTTTTTTTTGTTATCTATAATTTTAATTCTTTTATCCTTTTTTTTGTAATTTTCCATTATCAAGAATGATTTATCTGTAGATCCGTCATTAATAATAATTAATTCAAAATCTTCAAAAGTCTGATTTAAGATTGATTGTATCGTTTCATCCAAAAAATTTTCACTATTATAAACAGGGAGAACCACTGAGATCTTTACATTTGGCATTTTTTATTATTAGTTTAAAGAGTTTTATTTAATAAAATTTAGATATTTCCCTTTTTATAGATTAGTGTGATTCTAACCATAAATTTTCATCCTAGAATCTAGATTGATTTTAATTCTTTTTTATTTATTCTTAATCCTAAATTTAATTAACTCTCTTAATAATTTCCAATCATCCTTGTTTAATCCTTTTACCAAAAGAAAAGTCCCAAGATAAACTCCCACACCCAAGATAATTTCAAGAATTCCCCAAAAAAGATTCATATTCACTAAGGAATTAAATAAAAATAAGAATATTATCATCACACTTGTTGAGAAAATCGGTTTTCTTAATCCAATTCCTTTAACTCTAATTCCAAGTTCTTTTCTCGAATAAAATATTAAAATTCCAAGAAGAATTATCCTGCTCAATGCTGTTGCAAATCCAACCCCTGCGATCATTCCAAGGGGATTAGAGATAAATATCTTTATTGCAATATAATTAAAAATGATATTTGAAAGAAGGGAGATTAAAACTGCATTGCTAACTATTTTTGGTTTTTCTTTAGATTCAAGAATTATTGAATATAATGAAATTAATGGGGTAGTTATAATTAAAAGAGAAAGAAAATAAAATGAAGAAAGTGCGGGCAAGTAATCTATCCCATAAACTACAAAAATCAAATATTTTGCAATAAAAAGAACCCCAATAGTAGCAGGAATTGAAATCATTAAGATATATCTAATTGTCTTTTGAAAACCTCTTTCAAATCTCTTTTTGTTTATTTGTGTAAATATTGGCAAGAAGATGGATGAAATGGGAAAGATTGCGGAAATAGTAAGAATCAAACTTAATGAGACCCTATAATAAGCAAGATATTCAGTTCCGATAAATCCCCCAAGCATCAAAGTATCTATTGAACCAAAAAAGGCTATCGAAAGCGTTGCGATTGCCATATATCTCCAATAAAGGTTAATTTTTGTTTTATCAATTTTTTCAGTTTCACCAAAAAGAATTTCTTTATCTTTTTTAAGAAGAATAAAAAAGGAGATTAAAAGGGTGACAAAACTTGAGATGAAAAATGCAATGAAAAGTCCTGGAATTTTAAACTCAGAAGTAAAGATTAAAAGTGCTAAAATTGAAAAAACGATCTTTAAAATTTGAGAGAATAAATCAAAAAACACGGTTGGTTTTAAATCTTTTCTTGCCACAAAGAAAATAGAGAAAAAGTCTCTAACCGCCTCAGAAACAATAAAAAAACATGAGAAGATTAAAGGGTAATAAATCAAAGGGTTTTTGTAAATTGAAAAAGACAAATATTGTGAGGATGCAAATAAAATTATTGTTGCAATTAAAATCAGCATAATCTTTCTTTTCAAAAAAAATCTTGCATAACTTCTACATCTTTTTTTATTTCCAAGTGAATCTGAGATATATCTTATGGCGGTTGTTCCAAGCCCAAGATCAGTAAAAGTCATAACAATTGTCACAATTGATAGTACAAGAGCATAAACTCCAAAAAGTTCAGGAAGAAGGATCCTCGCAATTATAATGGTAAAAAGAAGTCCGCCGAATTTTTGAATCAAGAGGGAGGCAAAAGTGTAAACAGAACCTTTTGCTGCCACTTTAGAAAGATTAGTTTTCTTAATACCCTTTTTCATAATTTAGCCAAGAATTAGTTATTTTTAAATTATCTGAAATTTTTTAAATAACAAAAAATATAAATGAAAGTTGATAAACTTTTTAATGATAAAAAAAGGAATAATTTTATTAAAAAGATTATTCAGGTCTCGAAAAAGCACTCCCTATAAAAACTGGCTTATTGTGAAAGGAGATGAAACTTTAAGATTAAATTATCCTTTAAGCAGAAATTCAATAGTTTTTGATTTAGGGGGGTATAAGGGACAATGGGCAAGTGATATTTATTCCAAATATTTGTGTACTATTTATGTTTTTGAACCAGTAAAAGAATTTTTTGAAAAGATAAAGGACAAATTTTCAAAAAATTCCAAAATAAAAGTATTTAATTTTGGAATTTCAAATAAAACAAAACAAGAAATTATCTTTTTAGCTAAAGACGGCTCTTCTATTTATGGAAAAGGCAAAATTCAAAAGATACAATTAAAATCAATAAATGAATTTTTGAATCACAAAAAAATAAGAAAAATAGATTTAATAAAAATAAATGTTGAAGGGGAAGAATATAAAATTCTTTCCGAATTAATTCAAGTGGGATTCGTTAAAAAAATAAAAAATATCCAAGTCCAGTTTCATAAAAATATTCCTGGATATAAAAAAAAATATAAAAAGATAAGGGAAATGTTAGAAAGATCCCACAAATTAACTTATTATTTTCCATTTGTTTGGGAAAATTGGGAGTTAAAAAATGAATAAAAAATATACTGTTTCAATAAATCTAGGAGGAATTGCAAATAGATTAAAATGTTTTATTTCACTTTGGATTATTGCAGATAAGACAAAAAGAAGTTTAATCCTTTATTGGCCAATAAATCATACTTGTGGAGCAAAATTTAAAGATCTTTTTGAAAATCAAGTAAATGAAATTTCAAAAGATGAGGTCGGCAAATTAAAGAAAAAAGATTTTGACTATTATGGGGGAGATTCTTTAATAATCCTTGAAAGTATAAAAAAATATATTGTTTCAAGCAATTGGAAGTGGTCTTTCTTAAAAAGTTCACTTTCAAAAAATAAGAAGCCAATAGATTTTAATTTTGAAAATATTCCTTTTGAAATAAGGAGTGAAATTTTATTTTATTTAAAGAAACTAAAACCTCTAAAAAAAATTAAGGAAGCGGTTTTGAAGTTTGATAAACAAAACAAACTAAAAGATTGCATTGGAGTTCACATAAGAAGAGGGGATTTTGCAGATAAACAAATCAGTCCGGGAAGAGTTTCTACAGATGAGGGATTTATTCAAAGAATGGATGGTTTAATAAAAGAGGATTCAAAAACGAGATTTTTTTTATGTACCGATTCAAAAGAAATGGAAGAAAAAATTGAAAAAGCTTTTCCAAAAAGAATAATCAAATTTTCAAAAACGAGTTTTGTAAGAACAGATACCCAAGCAACACAAGAAGGCTTAATTGATCTCTTACTTCTTTCAAAAACAAAACACATTCTTGGGACATACAGGAGCACATTTAATGAACTAGCATGGTGGTTTGGGGAGTGTAAACCAAAAATGGAAATTATTATCAATGAAAATAAATTAAAAGAATACCTAGACAATACAAAAAAAGAAGAAAGAAAAATTATTCCTAAAATAAAAAGATTAATTTTAAGAAGTATAGGACGAAAATTTTTATAATTTTTAAAAGATTATAGTCAAAAATCATCGAAAACCTAATAAAGACAATCTTTTTAAAATTTAAAATGGGAAAGAGAATTTTACTCGTAACAACAAGTTTTGAGGGGATTTCTCAAAATAAATTAGCCAAAACTTCGGAATATCTTCATTATCCTATGGGTTTGGCATATCTTCATTCCTATCTTGAATCTGTAGGGAATTCTGTAATTACTTTGGCTTTAAATCACAAAACTCCTGAAGAATGTTTTAAAATTGTTCATAAAAATATACATGATTTTTCTCCAGAAATAATAGGGATACAGGTATTAACTGCTACGAGGGTAAGTGTGTACAGTTTAATTGAACAAATTCATGAAAGATACCCCAAAATTAAAATAATTCTTGGGGGAATTCATACAACTGTCATGTACAAACAATTAATAGAAAAATTTCCTTTTGTAATTGCAGTTCTTGGAGAAGGTGAATTAACAATTGATGAGCTCTCTAGAGAACTTTTCAAAAAGAAACCAAATCTTAAAAAGATAGATGGAATTGCCTTCTTCGATAATGGGGAAGCGATTAGAACAAGGCCTAGAGAATTAATAAAAAATTTGGATGAATTACCTTTTCCAAAACATGAGCCTTTTTTAAATGATCCAAAACGAACTTCGGCATGTCTTCTGACCTCTAGAGGATGTCCTTTTGCATGTACTTTTTGCTGTTTAAATCCAGAATCAAAAAGAATTGTTAGATTTAGATCTCCACAAAATGTTGTTGATGAAATGGAATATTTAATAAAAAAATTTCCACACATCAAGGAAATTTTTATCCATGATGATTCATTTTTTATTCACAATAAGAGGGTTATAGAAATCTGTAAGGAGATTATACAAAGAAAAATAAAAATAGATTTTGTTTGTAGTGGAAGAATGAGACCTATTTCTAAAGAGATGGTGTTCTATTTAGAAAAGGCAGGATTCAAAAGGGTTTTATTGGGTCTTGAAAGCGGTGCTGAAGAAATTTTAAAGTCATGTGGAAAAGGAATTCTCCCGGAGGATGCAATAAAAACTTTTAAACTATTTAAAAACACATCAATTTCTCCGAAAGTTTTTTTAATTGTAGGTTTGCCTGGAGAAAATATTAAAACCGTTTGGGAAACAATAAGATTAGTTAAAAAATTGCAAAAAATTAAATATATGCTTGCTCCAGATGATTTTGGGTTATTAACAATCTATCCTGGAACAGTAGTTTATGAAATTGCAAAGAAAAAAGGTTTTATAGATGAAACTTATTGGTTATCAGATAAAGAGACTCCCATTTATACGGCAGAAAATAGTTATGAAAAATTAAATTATTTTAAGAGATTAATGGCCGAAAATTTATCCCTGTATAAGATAAAAACAATTAGGGGATTTTCTTCTCAGCTTGAAGTTCTTCCTTCCGTAGTAAGATATTTTCTGAAAAGAGAAAAATCCCCCAAATTAATGTTGAATGTTGTCAAGAATTTTTTAAAGGCATAGTCCTCTTTTTTGAAAGAATTTCAATACAACAATCTTTAAAAAATCCTTTTTGCCATTTTTTATATGGGAAAGAAGGCATTGGTAACTGGAATAACTGGTCAAGATGGATCTTATTTAGCCGAATTACTTTTAGACAAAGGTTACGAAGTTCATGGAATAATTAGAAGAAGTTCAAGTTTTAACACAGGGAGAATTGATCACATTTTTAAAGAGATCCACGAAAGAGATAATCACCTTCATTTAGAATATGGGGATTTGTCTGATGCAGGAGGTTTAAACAAATTGATAAGAAAAATTTCTCCAGAAGAAATATATCACCTTGGAGCGCAAAGTCACGTTAGAGTAAGTTTTGATACGCCAGAATACACTTCAGATATTAATGCTCTTGGAACATTAAGAATCTTAGAAGCAATAAAAGAAAATGGCCTTATTAATAAAACAAAATTTTATCAAGCGTCAACTTCAGAATTATTCGGAAAGGTTCAAGAAACTCCTCAAAAAGAAACAACTCCATTTTATCCCCGTTCTCCTTATGGGGTCGCAAAGCAGTTTGCATATTGGATAATTGTGAATGCACGTGAAGCAGATAATTTACATGCAAGTAATGGAATTTTATTTAATCATGAGTCCCCAAGAAGAGGAGAAACATTCGTAACAAGGAAAATAACTAGAGGGTTATCCAGAATAAAATTAGGTTTGCAAGATAAATTGTTCTTAGGAAATTTGGATGCAAAAAGGGATTGGGGCTATGCAAAGGACTATGTGGAAGCCATGTGGTTAATATTACAACAAGATAAACCAGATGATTATGTTATTGGAACTGGTGAAACTCATTCAATTAGAGAATTTCTTGAAGCTGCAGCAGATTGTCTTGAGTTAGAAATTTTTTCAAACGAAAAGAAGGGGAAGGATGAAAAATATTTCAATAAAGAAGGGGATTTATTGATTGAAATTGATCCCAAATATTTTAGACCAACAGAAGTAGATTTACTTTTGTCTGATCCGACCAAAGCAAGAGAAAAATTAGGGTGGGTTGCAAAAACAAAATTTAAAGATTTAGTAAGGATTATGACCGAAGAAGATTTAAAATTAGCTAAAAATGAAAAGATTTTAAGTGAATTAAAATAAATCAAACTAAAAATAAAAAAAATGAAAATTCCATTAATAAAATCAACATTTTATAATGATAAAGACACAAAAGATAAACTTTGTGAATTTATTCAGTCAGCAGAAAGGTTTAGTTTAGATTCAGAATGTAGAAAATTTGAGGAAAATTTTTCTAACTTTCAGGAGAGGGAATATTCTACTTTTGTAACAAGTGGGAGTTCTGCTAATCTATTATTAGTGCAGGCACTATTAAATATGGGAAAATTAAAAAAAGGAGACCGAGTGGGTGTTTCTGCTTTAACTTGGTCTACAAATATTATGCCAGTTATTCAATTGGGCTTGGAACCAATTTTAATTGATTGTGAGATTGATTCAGTAAACGTCTCATCAAGAAAAGTAAAAGAAAAATCAATTGATGCACTTTTTTTAACAAATGCATTAGGGTTTTCTTCAGATATAGACAATATTGAAGATTATTGTAACGAAGAGAAAATACTTTTTTTAGAGGACAATTGTGAATCACTCGGAACAGAATATAAGGGGAAGCTTTTGGGAAATTTTGGTTTAGCTTCAACATTTTCTTTTTATGTGGGACACCATTTATCAACTATTGAGGGGGGGATGGTTTGCACAAATAATGAAGAATTATATCATAATTTACTAATCTCTAGAATTCATGGGTGGGGAAGAAATCTTCCAAAAGAAAAAAATGACCTTTTAAAAAAGGAGCATGGGGCAAATGATTTTTATGAGAAATATCTTTTTTATGATTTAGCTTTTAATGTTAGACCTACTGAAATTGCAGGTTTTCTTGGAAATCTGCAAATAAAATATTTGAATGAGATGATTGACAAAAGAGAGAGTAATTTTAAAACTTTAAATGAAATAATTTCAAAAAATCCAGAGATTATTCCCCTTAATTTAGAGGGATTAACCAAAATTTCAAATTTTGGGGTTCCATTAACTTTCAAAAAGAAAGAATATTTTGAAAAATATAAAAAGAGATTCGAAGAAAATGAAGTTGAAATAAGACCAATTATATCTGGAAACATGGTGGATCAACCTTTTTTTAAAAAATATTTTCCAAATCAAGGTCCTTTTCCAAATGCAAGCTTTATCCATGAAAATGGTTTTTACTGTGGGAATAATCCAGAAATGAACCCCGAAGAAATAAATTTTATAAAGGAGCTTTTAAAATATGAAAAAAGAAATTAATTTAGAACTATATAAAAAAATAGTTGAAAATATCCCTATTCCTAGTGTCGACATTTTAATTTTTAATAAAAAATTAGACAGAACACTTTTATTTTTGAGAAATAATTCCCCTGCAAAAAATGAATATTATTCAATTGGAGGAAGATTAGTTAAAGGGGAATCTTTTTTAGAGGGGGCATTAAATAATTTTAATGAAGAAACCGGAATAAAATTAAAAGAAGAAAGTTTACATTATATCGGAATTCAAGATGAATTTTTTAAAGATTCTTTCTTTAGTGAAAAAGTTTTTACTCATAATTTAAATATTTATTTTGCAATAAAATTTGAACAAGATTTAAAAATTAAACTGGATAATCAACATTCAAGCTCCAAATGGTTTAAGGTCAATGATAAAAATCTACACCCTTACATGAAAGAAAAAATAAAAAAAAGTTTGGAGTACTTTGAAAATGGAAAAAAAGAGTAAGATTTTAATTACAGGTTCAGAAGGAATGGTTGGAAAAAATTTAATTAATAAATTAGAGAGTCTAGGATACATTAATTTAATTCTTCCTTCTAAAAAAGACTTAGATCTAAGAGAGAGAGAAAAAGTTTTTGGTTATTTTAGTAAAGTAAAACCAAAATATGTCTTTCATTTAGCAGCAAGGGTAGGGGGAATTAAGGCGAATATGGAAAATCCAGTAGAGTTTTTAAGAGATAATCTTCTTTTAAATACAAATATCCTTGATGCAAGTTATAGTTATAAAGTTAAGAAATTAATTAATCTTGGTAGTTCATGTATCTATCCAAAGGAATGTTCCCAACCAATGAGAGAAGAAAGTTTACTTTCAGGGAAGTTTGAACCAACAAATGAGGGGTATGCCATTTCAAAAGTTTCTTCTTTAAAATTATGTGAATTTTATAATAAAGAATATGGTACAAATTTCATTTCACTTATGCCTCCAAATATGTATGGAAGGTTTGAAAAGTTTGATGGGAAAACTTCGCATGTTTTGGCCTCACTATTGAAAAAGTTTCGCGAATCTAAAGTAGATAAAAAAGGTTTTGTTTCTGTTTGGGGAGATGGAACAGCAAAAAGAGAATTTTTGTATGCAAAAGATATGGCCGAAATTTTAATTTTTTCTATGAATAAAATAAATTCTGGTGACCTTTATGAAAGTGGATTTTTAAATTGTGGTTCTTCAGAAGAGATTTCTATCGGAAATTTAGCGAGACTCATAAAAAAAGTTGTGGGATTTGAAGGAGAGATTCTTTTTGATGATTCAAAACCGATAGGAATGAAGAGAAAAATGTTAGACTCTTCTAGATTTCTTTCTTTTGGGTTTAATAAATTCACTTCATTAAAAGAAGGAATAAAAGAAACTTACACATGGTATAAAGAGAACAAATAGGTTTTAAATTTTCTCGTTTATTTCATCAACGATTCTTTTCAATGAAGGTTCTTTTCTGTCAAGTTCTTTTTCTTGTGTAGTGATTCCCCATTCGGAAACAATAGAATCTTCAATTGCGATAAATGCGTGAGGAATATTTGCTAGAAAAGTTCCTGATTCCCCAGTTTTTGCTTCCCATTCTTTTTGCCCACAGATAACTTTGACCTTCCCTTTTATTATTACAAAATTCTCATCTTTTGAATGGAGACATCCTCCTCTAGCGGCTCCTTTTTTTATTTCAAGAATAGTGAATTCCCTTCTCTCATTAAGAAGATCAGAGATTACATAAATAAAACCTCTCTTATCCTCATGTACTTTCTTTAATTCCATAGCTTTCAATTAATTTTTAAAATTATAAATTTATCTATTTGGTCTAATTAAAAAAATAACGCAAATCCACAAATGATTATTGTAATTTGAAATAAATTAATTAACATTGGAACTTCCCATTCGTAGGCTTTATGAGAAGGTTTTATTTTCTTTAAAATCCAAATAGCGACGTGTTCCAATCCATAAATTTTTCCATCATTCATTAATTCAAGAGATCCATCTTTTTGAATTGCTCCAAAACTTTCTTTCTTTAACCTTCCTCTGGCCTTTAGAAGAAATTCAAGAATATATGGAATGAAGAAAAACATTGCAATTTTTTCAGCATTTCCAAGAATTGCAATTGCTCCAATCAAAGCTCCGATTGGATAAGTTAAGGTATCTCCTGGAAAGACCTTCGCAGGATATTTATTAAAAAAGTAAAATGCAACGAGAGAAGAGACCATACAAGCAGTAAGAACACTTAACCATAAATGTCCAGAAATAAAAGTTACAATTGACAAAGCTCCTAATATCAAAATTCCTTGGCTTGCCTCAAGACCATTATATCCTGCTAAAAAATTAAATGTGGAAGTTGTTCCAAGAATTGCAATTGGAATTAAAATTAAAGGATAAAAAAGTCCAAAATTTATCCCTAACATGGTAGAAATTCCGGCATTTAAAGCGACTAATGGAATTGCTGCAAAAAGCAAAAGGACAATTCTTGTCCTATTAGAAATTCCTCTTTTCCATCCCAAAAAATCATCGAAGATTCCAACAATTGCAGCAAAGAAAATTACACATAAAAGTCCTAAAATATGAATAAGGTTTGCTTCCGTTCCAAAGAAAAATGTTTTCAAGGAAACATAAAGAAAAGCTCCTATCACGAATCCAACCAAAACAGCAATCCCTCCAGATTCAGCAATTTTTTCAGATTTTAATTTATGAATATCTCTTCCAACAAGTTTTTCTTTTTTAGCTCGTTTAATCCATTGGGGTAAAACTAGAAGGGTAACTAGAAAAGAGACCAAAACAATTGGAACAAAGAGGATACCCAAAAATGTAAAATTGTTCATGAGATTTTAAGAATTCTTTAACTTTTAAATTTAATGAAATAATAAGGGAGTCAAATAAACTTCCATAAATCCAGCAATAATCAAGATTATTATTGCAGCAAAGAGAAGAACTACTACATTTTCTAAAACATGTAAGAATCTTCTATTGTTAAGACCATTTCTTATGAATCCTGCTCCAAGAATTCCTCCTGCAAGTGCAGTCAAAAAATATGCTGTAATTTCAGGTAGTCCATGAATCATATATCTTAAAAGTCCATAGGGAATCTGAGAAATTTCAAATTTTGTAAATATTCCAATTGCACTTGCAATCACAGTTGCATTCCACGCAAGTACAAATATTGCCCCTGCACCAAAAATTAGTGAGAATAGAAGTGTAAAGACTAAAACATAAAAATTATTTTCAAGTATAGATAAAAATCTAGGAACCCCAATCGCATAACCCGTAGGACCAATAAAAGTCCCAGTTGAATATTGTGTAACACATTCTGCAATTGAACTTGGACTATTTATAGAGCAATAAGTTTCAATTTGTGCATTTAATAAATTCGAATCTTGTAAAACTAAAAACCAAAATGAAAATGCAATAACAAATCCTAAAAATAACCATATAAGTGCAAAAACAGCATCCTTATGAACACTCCAAATTCTTCTTAAGCCTTCAACAATTTCATCTTCTTCTTCTTCTTGCTTTATAATATAATACATAAATGGGAGCGAAAACATCACACAAAAAGTGACTACAAGCAATCCAGAATATTTGATCAAAACAGGATCACTTGAAAAGAAAATTTTCACTAGCAAAACGGATAATGAAGCATAAAGAAGCCCTATAAAAAACATCTTCCAAGGACCCTTTTCAGCCCTTTTCGGATTTATCAATGATTCTAACATCAAGTGAATAGATTAAGAGATTTTTTAAACTTTCTTGAATATTCTTCTCAATGAAAAAGAGGAAAGTTTTTAATCAAATTTCAAAAGATATCAAAACAATAAAAATTCAAGGGGCAAGAAATATTGCAAAAAAAGCATTATATGCCTATTCATTAATTCCTACTGAAGATTCAATAAAAAAATTAATTTCCTTAAGGCCAACAGAACCTATGCTTGTAAATGTCTTGAGGAAAACAAAAACCGAATCCTTTGATAAAATTTTTCTGCATTTTGATTCTGCTCAAGAGGAAATAAATAAGTTTGTTTATAATTTGATTGATAACGGAGATATTATTTATACTCATTGCCATTCCACGAATGTTTCAAATGCATTGATCTATACAAAAAATAAAGGAAAACATTTTGAGGTTTACAATACCGAAACAAGGCCACTTTTCCAAGGTAGAAAAACTGCAAGGGAATTAAAGGAAGCCGGGATAAAAGTTACGATGTTTGTTGATTCTGCAATGGACTTGGCTCTTGCTGGAAAAGGAAATAATAAAAAAGTAAACAAAATTTTAATTGGAGCAGATGCACTTTTAAAAAAAGGGATTATAAATAAAGTGGGTTCAGGAATGTTGGGGAAGCTTGCAAAAATAAACAAAATCCCCCTGTATGTCGTAGCTGATTCTTGGAAATATTCTAGTAAAGAAGTTAAAATAGAAGAAAGGGATTTCCATGAAGTTTGGAAAAGCCTTCCAAAAGATTCTCAAATCAAGATAAGGAATCCTGCATTTGAATTTCTTAAAAAAAAGTATATTCTGGAAATTATCACCGAATTTGGAATTCTTTCCTACAGAAAATTTTTAAAGATCGTTAAAAAAGAAATCTAATCTTCATAGTACCGAATATAATTTGAAATCTCTTTTAATTTATCTGAAAAATTGGTTTTTTCGACCGATTCATCTAAATTTTGAACCAAGTTTTCTAGATTTGCTATAAATTCAAATCTCTTATCTAGTTTAGAATATCTTAGAGAAGATTTTTCAAAAAATTGAGAATACTTTTCGGTCAATTCTTTCATTAAATTTTCCTCTTCCCCTTTAGGAGTTTTAATAATATAAGAATTGTCTTTATATTCTCCTAAAAATTCATATCCTAATTTTTCAAAAAATTCTTTGACAAAAATATAACTTAAATTAGATTTTGAGTAAGCGATAATTTCTCCCTCAACTGGAATTAAACCTTTTACCATAAAAAGAAATAAACTAATAATTATTTAAGGGTTATTGTGTTAATGTTCGTGCTCGCATTGGCAATTCTCATCGCAAGATTTTTCGCATTCGCAATCTTCTTCTGAACAATGATCGCAGTTTTTCATTTCTTTTTTTTGAACTTCTTGCATGATATTAGTAATTTCTTGATTTATTTTTTCCAATTCGTTTTCTAAATCATTTTTCATATTATTCAATTTTTCAATTTGTTCTAAAATAATCTTCTTTGTTTCAGGAATTGTTTTTTTTACAAAAGTTCCCTCTCCAACATCAACGGTTAATTCATCAGATATAATTTTTGCTTTTACAAAAATTCCTCTTCCAATAGGTGCAAGAATTTCAGAATCTTTATTTTTGGGAATTTCATCGAGTCCAAAATTTATTTGACTAAGATCCAAAGTAGCTTGTTCTATTGCCTGAAGTTGTTCTTGGATTTGTGCAATTTCTCTTTCAAAAATTCTAAATCTTTGATTAATTTCTTCGTCCATAAAAACCTTAGAAAAAGTTTGTTTTTAAGTTTTTCTAAACAACATCCATATACTTTTTTATGATTCCAGAGAAGATTAAAGTGGTGATAAGATAAAAAACAAACCATCCCATAAATCCAAGGAAGACAGGATTTCCAGTTGCAGTGAAATAATCATTAAACCATCTGAAAAAAAGGATAAACGGGACTGCAGTGTACACCATCGCTCTAGAAGAAAGTGTCATTGTTCTTTTGAAAGTCTCAGGCATTTCTGCCATTTGCTTTTTTTGAAGTGCAAGATATTTTTCGGGATGGTTTTTTACCTTGTCCATTTCTTCTTTTAAAATTTTTTGTTCTTTTTTTAATTCTTTGAGAGCTTTCTGATCAGTTGCGTATTTTTGAACAATTGTTGTTAAGAAGGAGATTACTAATACAATAATTAGCATCCCTAATGTTAAATTCCATTCAAGTAAAAATCCCGCGGTAGGATTAAGAATTGCATGGATAGAATCTTTTAACCATGAAATTTGGTCCCATAGAAGTGCAATTAATAATGAAAAAATCATTACTAATCCAATCAATTTAAAACCTCCTTCTTTATTTGACATATTTCCTTATTTCTTAAGTAGAAAATGGTTTTTAAAAGTTCTTAAGTGATAAATAAAATACGAACAAATAAAGTATGTTACTTTTTCTTAAGAGTAACAGAATAGAAAAGTTTATAAAGTTTAATTTTCTAAAAAATCTATGAATAAAAAAGTAGGCAAATCATATTTGAATGAAGTTCCTCACGGAGAAGGAACTCTAACTTTCCAATATCCTTCATTTAAAGGGACTTATGGGAAAGTTGCAGAATTAATTGATTCTGAAGGTTTGAAGAGACCAACTTCACCAGAAGTAGCTTCTTTAGTTTATGATGCATGGAAAAATCCCAATGGTGAAGGAGAATCCGAAATATTAAAAATATTAAAAAATGACTGGTTTTGGGAGTTTACAGGAAACTTTTACCTTCCAAAATCAAATGAAGAAGTTAACAATGGAGTAATTATAGTACACAACCCAGATATAAAAAATGGAGTGCTTTCAATGGACAAAAGTTCTTTAATAAAAAGATTAAATGAAAATGATTCCGATGTTAAGTTTGTACCTTTTGGATATAAAACGGAAACTCAAACTCCAAATGAACTAGAAAAAAATTCTTACATTATTGCAAGATATGGTGAAGAAGGAGCAGAAAAAATAGCTGAAGTTTCTTCAAAATACAATGTTAACCCTTATCTTTTCAGTTTCAAATCAGTTGATGAAGAAAGACAAAGAATGTCCGCTTTGGACAGCAGCTGGAATGGCGGTAGGTTGGATGTTGGTGGCAGCGACTGGAGTGACGGCGGTATTGGTCATTCTTTTGGGGTAAGCGTCGCAGACTAATCGTTTGCTCACTGGCAGGAATAAATGAATTTTGTTTTATCGCAAAGCGACGCAAAAATTTTTAAAGAATTTTTAATTTTATTTGTTGTCCTGGAGAGTTTACATTTCCTTGAGCAAGAGATGTGGATAAAGGACTACACGTCAATTAAATAGTGCTCTTCGGAGCCATAAAATTCAACTTTGACAATTAGTAGCATTTAAATCAAATATTTGCGAAAGTTGAAATAGTGGTGATTTACTTTAAGTTAATTGGCTAAAAGCTCTTGTCCGCTTTGAACAACAACTGGAATGGCAATAGGTTGGATGTTAATGGCAGCAACTGGAATGACAACGATAATGGTCATTCTTTTGGAATAGTCTTTCTCCAGAGACTTTATTAAAATGAAGACTCATAAGAATTTATATCAAGAAATTATTTCTTTGAAAAATTTGATTCTTGCTTGGAAGAAAGCAAGGAAAGGTAAAACTAGAAAAGATTATGTTGTCAATTTTGAAAAAGAACTGGGGAGAAATATCAAAGTTTTACATGAGGAACTAAAAAATTATATTTATTTTCCAAAACCTATGCAGACTTTTGTCTTGAGAGACCCAAAAACTCGTAAAATTTCAAAGTCTGATTTTCGGGATAGAATCGTTCACCATGCATTATGCAATATAATTGAACCAATTTTCGATAAGACTTTTATTTATGACAACTGTGCAAATAGAAAAGGTAAGGGAAGCCTATTTGCATTAAAACGGTTTGATTTTTTTAAGCGTAAAGTTACATATAATCTCTCAAAAGAAGCGTATTGTTTTAAAGCAGATATTAAACATTATTTTAAAGAAATCAATCAAAATATTTTACTTGAAATTATAGAAAGAAAAATAAATTGTAAAGAAACTACCCAATTAATAATTAATATAGTCGGGGGGGGGGGCGAAAAAATTTTGATAACAAAGGAATGCCTTTAGGGAATTTAACTTCCCAATTTTTTGCAAATATTTATTTAAACGAACTTGATAAATTTGTGAAACACAAATTAAGAGCAAAATATTACATTCGTTATGTTGATGATTTTGTTCTTCTACACAAGTCTAAAGAGCAATTAGTGAAATGGAAAAATGATATTGAATTCTTTCTAAAAGAAAAATTGAATCTTGAACTTCATAAAGACAAATCAAAAATTATTAGTTTATTAAAAGGGGTTGATTTTGTAGGTTTTAGAAATTTTTATCATTTCAGATTATTAAGAAAAAGGAATGTTCGCTGTATAAATAAAAAAATAGACTTATTTCACGAGGGAAAGATTTCTTATGAAAAAATGGGGGAAATCTTTCAAGGTTGGAATGCTTATTCAAAATGGGCGAATAGTTATAAATTAAAAAAGAAACTTGCAAATAAAATCTTTTTTTCAGAGATCTAATTTCCTCCACTCATGAATTTTCTCATGGCGGGATTCATGTCTGTCATGTGCTGTTGTGCAATAGACTGGTAAAATTGGAACATAATCATAATCACTAAAAGTATTGCAGTTCCTGATACAAGTGCCCCTAAAAGATTTGTGAATGAAGCAAGCAATCCAATTGCAATTCCTCCCATAACTGTTAGAGGCATAACATATCTATCTAATATTGATTCTAAAATTCTTATATCTTGTCGAAATCCTGCAACTTGAAGACCCGAAGCAGCAATTTTGCTCGCTTGAGATTTTGCATCCATTTGCGAAGATTTCACCCAAAAAATACTAAAAACAGTACAAAGAAAAGTAAATGCAACTGTATGAACTAATCCCTGAAGTAAATACTGAGGAAGAAGACCTCCTTTAATTGCAAGGTCTAAAATATTCGTACTTCCTAACCAAAAAGATAATCCTGATACTGCTTGGCCATCTATAAAATGTCCTAGAATTGTTGCATGACCTAGCCAATTTTCTAAAAGGCCTCCAAAAAGCTGAAGGTTTGCAATCAATGCTGCAGTTAAAATTACAGGAATAACATTCGCATAGAAAAATGAAAGAGGCCATTTTATTCCATATCCCCTTATTCTTCCATAGGATAATGGAATTTCAACTTTGAGAGATTGAGTCCAAACAACCAAAAGGAAAATCAAAGCAGTAATCACCAAAACTGCAAGTGCTGATAAAAAAGTTATGGTATCTTTTTGCATCAAGGATTGTATTAAAACTAAAATTTTTCCAGAACAGGGAGTGTTAGCAAAATCTATCAAACAATTTGCTCCTTGTTGATCTACAAATTGCAATGCACTTGTAACAAGCCTCCATGAAACCCCTGCACCAATAAATAAACTTACTCCTGAACCAAATCCCCATTTTTCACAAAGTTCATTCATGTAAAAAATAACTAATCCCCCAAGAATTAATTGGAATATCACAAGTCCAGTATAACCAGGAACTGCCTGAAGGCCATTCATTAAAACATATACACTCGCTTCGAATATTATAAAAAACAGAACAAGAAGTTTTTGAAGTCCTTGGAAAAATTTCTTTCCTTCAACGGTGTTTGTCTCAATATTAATTATTCCTGCTCCAGTTAAAAGCTGTAAAATAATGGAAGCCATTACGATAGGCCCAATTCCCAGAGAAATTATCGACCCAAAATCAGTTCCTAAAATAATTGCAAGATATTTGAACCTTTCAAGAGCATTCACACTCAGAGCATAAAGTGGAACGTTTGCAAGAATAAAAAATGCAGCAAGAACTATTAATGTCCATTTAAGTTTTACATTAAAAGCTAATTTCTTTTCTTCGGGAGGAGTAACCTCTGGAATATAATTGAATATCCTCTTGAAATCCATAAACATTCAAGATAAAAATAGTTTTTAAAGTTTGTTAGTGAAGGTAAATCAATTAAGTTTTTAATCTCCTTTTTCTTATTTTAGAAAGGTGAAAAAGAAGTGAATTCAGTAATAATTGTTTTAATATCTCTTCTTTGGATGTATCTTGGGTATAGGTTTTACGGAAGATTTATTGAAAAAAAATTAAAAATAAATAATAAATCTAAAACTCCAGCATTTACAAATAAAAATAGAGTTGATTTTTCTCCAGCAAAACAAAATTTTCTTGCAGGACATCATTTTGCTTCAATTGCAGGGGCAGGACCAATAATTGGTCCAATTCTCGCCGTGAGTTATTTTGGATGGCTTCCAGTTGCAATTTGGGTTTTGATAGGCTCTGTTTTTATTGGAGCAATGCATGATTATGTTTCTTTAATTGCATCAGTAAGAAATAAAGGAAGAGGAGTTTCTCAAATTGCTAAAGAAAGTTTGAATAAAAGAGCGGGTTGGGTTTTTGGCTTAATGATTTTAGTGACTCTAATTTTGGTGATAACAGTTTTTAGTGTTTCATCTGCCGAGAGTATAATTGGGAAACCAGAATTAATTATTCCTCTTTTAACGATAACTTTAGTAGCATTACTTTTTGGAATTGGGCTTGAGAAATATAAAATCAATCCAAAAATTTTAACCACAATTTCAATAATTTTAATTGCAATATCCGTATGGGCAGGAGAATTCTTTGTAATTTCTCCAAATGTATTCACCCCAGAAATCACAAGGATTTTTTGGATAACAATAATTTTTATTTATGCATTTCTTGCTTCTGTAATCCCAGTTTCTATTTTACTTAGACCAAGGGATTATCTAAGTTCAATTCAATTAATTTTTACTTTACTTTTAGGGTTTGTGGGGGTTTTAATTGTAAGACCAATCATAAATGCTCCTTCATTTTTGAGTTCAGTAGAATTCCCTCTTTGGCCAGTTTTATTTATTACGGTAGCATGTGGGGCAGTTTCAGGATTTCATGGTTTAGTTTCTTCAGGAACAACGAGCAAGCAGCTTTCAAAAGAAAGTGATGCAAGAAGAGTGGGATATGGGAGTATGCTTCTCGAGGGACTTTTAGCTATTTTAGTTACAATTATTGCAATTGCAGGATTAAGTTGGGAAACAGGGGTGGTAGGGAATTTCCAAGATCTGTTAAGTAAAGGATGGATAATTCTTTTTTCAAACGGGTTCGGAAATATAATCGGAAAATTAGGAGTTCCATTTTTAACTGTTTCAATTGCAGGACTTATTGGAGCTTTCATGGTGAATCAATTTATTTTAACTTCTGTGGATACTTCTTCAAGACTTGGTAGATTTGTTTTTTCAGAAACGCTTTTTCCAAAATTAAAGGATAGATTTTTAGTTACCCTAATTGTTTTAATTCCAGCTTGGTTACTAGCAATTACAAATTCTTATCAAACTCTTTGGAGACTCTTTGGAACTTCAAATCAATTAATTGCTTCAATAACTCTAATTGGTGTTGCAGCATACTTCATTTCCCAAAAGATAAAGGTCAAATTCATTCTTATCCCGATGTTCTTTGTTCTTGTTACTACCTTATACTCTTTAGTTTATTTAACATTTAGAACTGGAGGATATTTATCAGAGGGAAATTTTGCTTTGGTAATTATCTCAATGTTAATGTTTATTTTAGGAATAATGGTTTCATTAGAAGGATTTAAAGAAATTATAAAAAAGGGAAATAAAAATACGAACAAATAAAGTATGTTACTTTTTCTTAAGAGTAACAGAATAGAAAAGTTTATAAAGTTTAATTTTCTAAAAAATCTATGAATAAAAAAGTAGGCAAATCATATTTGAATGAAGTTCCTCACGGAGAAGGAACTCTAACTTTCCAATATCCTTCATTTAAAGGGACTTATGGGAAAGTTGCAGAATTAATTGATTCTGAAGGTTTGAAGAGACCAACTTCACCAGAAGTAGCTTCTTTAGTTTATGATGCATGGAAAAATCCCAATGGTGAAGGAGAATCCGAAATATTAAAAATATTAAAAAATGACTGGTTTTGGGAGTTTACAGGAAACTTTTACCTTCCAAAATCAAATGAAGAAGTTAACAATGGAGTAATTATAGTACACAACCCAGATATAAAAAATGGAGTGCTTTCAATGGACAAAAGTTCTTTAATAAAAAGATTAAATGAAAATGATTCCGATGTTAAGTTTGTACCTTTTGGATATAAAACGGAAACTCAAACTCCAAATGAACTAGAAAAAAATTCTTACATTATTGCAAGATATGGTGAAGAAGGAGCAGAAAAAATAGCTGAAGTTTCTTCAAAATACAATGTTAACCCTTATCTTTTCAGTTTCAAATCAGTTGATAAAGAAAGACAAAGAATGTCCGCTTTGGACGGCAACTGGGATGGCAGGTGGTTGGATGTTGATGGCAGCAGCTGGGATGGCAACGATAATGGTCGTTCTTTTGGGGTAAGCGTCGCAGACTAATTGTTTGCTCGCTGGCAGGAATAAATGAATTTTGTTTTATCGCAAAGCGACGCAAAAATTTTTTCAAGGTTGGAGTGCTTATGCGAAATAGGCAAAATAGTTATAAATTAATTGAGAGAATTAAAATAAAAAGTAAAATTACTTCTTCTGAGCTTTTCTTTCATGCTTAGGATTAATTATTTTGGGAGTTACAATCTCTTTTATTTCTTTTACAGTAACGCTTCCACCGGCTTTTTCAATCTTTTCTTTTGCAGCTTTAGAAACTTCAAAACAGTTTACGATTAATTTATTTTTTACTTCACCATCCCCCAGAATTTTGTAATTTTTTAAATTAATTTCATATCCTTCTTTCAATTTTTTTCCATATTTTTCTAAATGTAATTCAATCTCTTTCAAATTAATTCTTTTTCTTACATCTCTTTTAGTACCTTTTGAAGTTATTCCCTGTTTTCCAAAATAATCATTTCCATAAAGTTTCAAGACTAGTGTTTTCTTTTGATCTCCTCTCTTTCCTGAGCCTGCCATTCCAATTCCTCCTTTATGCCCAGACTTCTTTGCTTTTTTTCTCGCTCCCCTACCATGAGTTCCTTGATTCTTTCCATGCATTCGAGATGATTTTTTTCTTTTTTTAATTTTCATTTTATAACATTCTCCCAATCAGTTTATCTAATTCTTTATTTTCTCCTAAAATTCCTTTTGGATAATGAAGTTTTGTTTCAGCTCCTCCTCTAGGGGGATGAAGCCTAAAAAATGGTTTTAATTCTCCATTCACTTTTTTCCCTCTTTTTTTAACAAGTTCATCGTGAGTCTCTTTTGAAATTTCTCCATATGCTACGAAGTTTCTTACTTTTTTTAACATTCCAATATTTTCTTTTGTAGGTTCTATAACCACACAAGCATACTTTCTTCTAATTCTAAGTCTGAACAAAGTTTCTTGTATGTCTTTGTCTATTCCTATTTGTCCTCTGATTCTTATAACTGCTATCATTTTTTGTTTGTTTTTTCTAAGGCATCAATTGCCGCTTTAATTAAGTTGAACGTTGTTCTCTTTTTTCCAAAAGTTTTTGAGTATATATCTTTTATTCCTGCCATTTTTAGAAGTTTTTTTAATTCACTTGCAACAACAAGCCCAGTTCCTTGCGGTGCTGGAGTAAAGATTACTCTTACACTTCCTGCTTTTCCTTCAACTTTAAATGGAATTGAATGAGGGTCGTCGCATGAACAATCGAAAGCAGAACATGCTCTTTTTATTTTCATTAAATTTAATTTTGCTTTTCTTGTGGCTTTATCTCTTGCGGGTAAAGTTTCAGCAGCTTTTCCAACTCCAATTCCGATATGTCCATTTTCATCTCCAACAATTGCCATCGCTGAAAAGGTCATAACTCCTCCTTCTTGAGTGATTCTTTGAGTTTGTCTCCATGCTCTTCTTTTTCCTCCACCGAATTTTCCTTTTGCATGTCCTATTGCAATTAAATCTGTTTTGATTGGAAGAAGTAAATCTACAATTTCATCTTCAATAATTTTCTGATTAGAATCAAGAATTTCATCTATTTTTTTTATTTTTCCATTTCTTACGTCTTTTCCTAATTTTGTTTTTGGAACCCATCCAGCAAGATGAGCTATTCTCTCTTCAACTTTTCTATCTTTTCTCTGATAAGGTTTAATTTCTTTTTTTTCCTCAACAACTTCTTTTTCTATTTCTACTAAATCTTCTTCCTCAAGGATGTCTTTCAAAACTTCTTTGTCATCTTCAAATTTAGCTTTAACTTCTTCTTCAGAAACTGTTCCGTAAGCTTTTGCAGTTTTTTTTAGACTTTCCATATTTTTTTTATCTTTAATTTTTTCTACCATTATAATTTATCTATTTTAGATTTAACCTCCTGAACTATTTTTGAAATGTCTTCTTTTGTACTCTTTCCAGATAATCTTTCTGCTTCTGGGAAGTTCTCTTTATCACATTTAATCTTTATTCCGCCATCAATTAATCCTTTGATAAATGCAAAAATTTTAGTCTTTTTGATAACTCTTTGCATGCCAAGATCAACAATGGGTTCTTTCAATTTATCTTTTAAAATCTTTTTTGCAACAAGATAACCAGTTAAATAAGATGCTGGAATTGATTTCAAACTTCCGTCTAGTTTTTCAGGCCATCCGTATTTAAAGAGCATCTTAGAAGTTGCCCCGAATATAATTTTATCCTGTGCAGCTTCGCTTTCAACATATTGCCCAATGATATACATATTTGTCTTTCTAAAAACTATTCTCGGCTTTTCGCTCTTTAAGAGAATGAGCCTTTTCAAGTAGTCAGTCTTACATTCCATTTTTCTTCTTTTTTGTGTTTTCATTTTTTATTTTTTATGTGCGAAACAAGATTAGATTTACTTCTGAATGTTTTGTTTCTTATTTCTTTTCTAAATTGTTTTGATTCTTCTTTACTTATTGTACCTTGTTTTTTTAAAAGTTTAACATGTTTTCTTAATTTTCTTGTCATTTCAACATACTCTCTTTTTCTTTTGTTAACTTTTTTCTTTACTTTTCCTTGACCTTTTCTGTTCTTTCTCTTAATGTTAGTCCTTCTCCCTTTTACAGGTTTAATAATTATTGCACCAGTTTCAACTAAATCCCGAATATCTTGTTTAGTAATTGCATCTTTTATTTCGTCAAGTCTTACTCTTACAAATTTAACTCTTTCTTTTCCAATTTTTAATGCCTTAGCTGCAAGTTCTTTTTTCTTTATAATCATTTTTTATTTTCCTGTTTTTCTTTTTGGGAATTTTTTTTATTTTCTTTTTCAGTCTTTTTCAAAAAAGAATTAACATTAACATTCTTTAATTCAATTTTCAATTCCTTTGCTTTCTTTGCAATTTCTATCTTTTTCTTCATTCCTATCTTTCCGACAATTCCGATTTCATTTTTTTTAATTTTTTCAAGATCCTTAAGATTCATTATCTTAACTGGAGTTTTTTCATTTAATTTCTCTCTTAATTTTTTAATAGTTCTATATCCAATACTGACAATTACTGGACGACCCTTTCTAGTCTCTCTCATCTTATTATCTCTTCCAGTTGGTTTTCTCCATTTAGCTTTTTTTCCTCTTCCATTTCCAAATTTAGAAAATCTTGTTACATCTCTTCTTAAAAATTTCTTTTTCATTTTACATCTTTTTTCCATCCTTTTCAGTTATGTAAATTCCATCTTGGAACCTTCTTATATCCCTTCCTCTTACTTTAGTTGCTTTTTCGAAATTTGCAGAAGCTTGCCCTGCAAGTTCCTTATCCATAGATTTAATTGTAATTATTTCTTTTTTTATTTCAATATCTATTCCTTTTGGAAGTTCAACGACTCTTTCAACTTTTTCTCCTAAAAAGTTTTTTATGAAGACTCTATTCCCATCGTGTCTAATTGTAAATGGAAAATGACCATAACAAATTTTAAGATTATACTCAAATTTTTTTGCAACTCCTTTAACTATATTTTTAATATGTGCACCAATGGTGTTCATTACTTTTTTTTCATTTTTAGTAGTGTTTTTTTGCTCTAAAATTATTTCTTTATCTTTTATTGTCATCTTTACTTTTCCAAAGTTGAATTCCCTAGAGAGTTCTCCTTCAGGGCCCTTTGCAGTAAATTTAGAGTTCTCTATAGTGATTGAAACCCCTTCAGGAATTTTAATCTTTTTAATTAATTCTTTTTTCATTTTAATAAAAATAAGAAACTAGCGACCCTCCAATCTGTTCAGTTTCAGCTTCTTCATGAGTCATTAATCCTTTATTTGTTGAGATGATTACGATTCCCAAATTCCTTGCAGGTAAATATCTCCTTCGATATTTTTCAATTTGACTTTTGTCACAACTAAATCTTGGTTTTATTGCTTTACATTCTGTAAAATCTCCAAGGGTAATCTCAATTGATTTATCTTTAGGATCAATTTTATATTTCTTAACTGCCCCTTTTTGTTTCATAATCTTTAGAACTTCAATTAAGATGTTAGAAATAATTTTTACCCTAACAACTTCTTTGTTTGCTTTTTTAGCGTTTCTCATCATGTTTAGTGCGTCTGCAACTATATCGTGTGCCATTTTATGAATATTTTTTGAATCCAATCTCCTTTGCAATTTCTCTGAAACAATGTCTACAAAAATTAAGACCATAAGAGCTTATATGCGCTCCGAATCGTCCGCATCTTTCACATTTTTGGACTGCAATTCCAGTTTTTCTTTCTTTTGGTTTACAGTGTTTTATAAATTTTATTTTAACAACTGGTTTCGCATTCAATTGTTTAAACACTTTTTTCCAATCACTTGCAGTCATTTTATTTAAACCTCGTTTGGAAACGATTTTCCATAAATTTAATTATTTCTTCTTTGGTGATTATTTGTTTCTTTGGAATTTTTCCATTTTTAATTTTTTTCAATCTTACTCTTCTTCCTGCTCTTTTAAACACAACTGTTACGTCAAGACCCATAATTCCGATGTCTCTATGATATTCCATTCCAGGGATTTCAATGTATTCTTTTACTCCAAATGAAAAATTATTCTCACTCACTTGTTTCTTCTTTATTTTATTTTCAACTGCGGAAAGCATTCTTTTCAAAACCTCTTCAGCATCTTTCCTAAGAGTAACAACTGTCCCAACTTCTAAACCAGGTCTAACCCCAAATCCAGGTATCCTTTTAGATGAAGTAGTTTTAGAAGGTTTTTTATTTGTGATAATTTCTAAAAGTTTGAACCCCTTAATAAGATAATCTCCAGTTCCACCGATGTTGAGTACAACTTTCTCAATCTTTATTTCTCTCATTTTATTTTGTGTTTTTTCTTCCATTTTAATTTAATACCATAATCTGTTTAATTAGTGCTCTCAAAATTTTACCTGAGGAATCGAGATCTACCATTTTTTCATTATGGTCAATTTTCATAATTTTTCCTTTTAATCCAGTATATTTTCCTTTAGTGATCAAAGCTTCAGAACCTTCTTTTATTGGAAGATTCTTTAATATTTTATTCTTCTCAAAATCGATAATAACTGAATCCCCCACTACACATTTCAAATCTGAAATATAATTTCTTCCATCACTTAAATTAATTTGGGTCTTCTTTCCTTTTATAGACTTTTTACCCAAAATTTTAGCAATTTTCCCACTAGAATCTTTTTCAGAAGTTTCCTCTATATCATATTTTCCCTTTTCAGATAATACTAATCGATAGTTCTTTTTTGAAGGAACAAGTGTTAAAATGTCAAAAAGTTCAAGACTCTTTTTTTCATTGATAACAGGTTTACCACAAATTAAAAGATGTTTTTTATGAATAGCTTGTTTTACTTCTTTTCTATTTTGAGCTATTTTCATAACATCTCTAAGAAGTATTAATAAAGGAATTCCATTAGAATTGTTTTTGATTACAAAAGTTGATCCTTTTCTAGTGATTGGCCAATTCTTTGGTGCTTCTTGTCTTTTAAGATGTCTTTTCATTTTTTATTCTCCTTGTTTTTTGAAGATTTTTTTATTTTGGGTTCTTCTTTAATTTCAGATTTAATCTCGCTTTTAGTTGTTTCTGTTTTTAATTTTTTAAATCTTTTTTTATCTTCATTGTTCAATTCAATAATTTGAAGATTTGAAGCTCTAAATGGAATATTTGCCATCGATCCATCCTGTTTTTTAACTTGAATTCCTTCAAGATAAATCTTCATAAGTTTTGTTTTTATTTCCAAAACTTTTGCTTTCTTTCCTTTATATTTTCCAACCATTACTTTTATGGTATCTCCTTTTCTAAGAGTCACATTTCTAGTTTTTTGTTTTTCTCTTAATTCTTTAATTAAATTTACACTAATCATTTTTTTCTTTATATGAATTGGAGCATTTGCTAAGTATTTCCTTTGCTTCTTTGGTTTCTTACTTGCTTTCCAATGTTTTGAAAATTTTTTCATTTTAATATGCCATCGAAGCGATCTTAGCTACTTGAGGCCATCGCTCGATTATTTCCTTTGAAACTGGTCCTTTAATCTGAGTTCCTTTTGGGTTTCCTTTATCATCTTTTAAAAGTGCAACTGCATTATCTTCAAAAGAGATTCTTTCCCCGTTAAGTCTTCTGAACGGTTTTTTTTGTCTAATTAAAACAGCATCAAAAACTTTTCCTTTCATAGTAGGATTTCCAGATTTTACAGAGACCTTTACCCAATCCGCTAATTTTGCGCACATCTGTTTTCCTTTTTTCCCTTTCCCTCTTTTTACCGAAACAATTTTAACAATTTTTGCTCCGCTGTTATCCGCAGCCATCATTTGTGTTCCAAGATTACATCCTGCAGTTGCTTTTGCGCTTATTGCTTTCATTTTTCTTCTTCTCCAGTATTTACTTTCTCCAAAAATGCAAAGTGAATTATTTTACTTAAAGGTCTACATTCTTTGATTTTAACTAAATCTCCCACATTCACATTTTTTTCTGCACATTTTGGAAGTCTTGCATGGATTTTTGTTTTGGTTCTTCCATACCTTTCATATTTTCTTAAATAAATCATTCTTTCAAATTCAATTGCAATTCTTTTTTCATGTTTTGAAACTACTGTTCCTTTGAAAGTTTTTCCTCGAAGTTTTAAACTTCCATGAACAGGGCAGTCTCTATCTTTACAGTTTCCACTACTTGTTTCATTTACAGTTTTTTTCTTTTCCATTTTTTTACTTTGTTGTTTTGCCATTATTCTATTGATTCGGGGTCAAACCCGAGTTTTTCGAGGAGAGGTTTTATTTTTTTGGAGTGCTCGCCTTGGAGTTCAATTACTCCGTCCTTCATGGTCCCTCCACAAGCAAGACGGTTTTTTAACTCTTTTGCGATTTTTTTTATGTCTATTGTGCTGTCAAATCCAGAAACAAGAGTCACGATTTTTCCATATCTTTTTTTATCGTTTGCGACTCTTATCCGTTGTGAACTCTTTCCAATTTGTTCACAAACACACGCTGGGGTGGGCAGACCACATTTTGGACATATCTCCATATTATTTTATTGTTAGTAACCTCGCTATTGTTTTTTTTATTTCTCGCGACTTTGAGCTTGTTCCTTGAGAACTTTTAGCTCTCGATTTAATTAACTCAAGTTTTAATTCTTTCAATTTTGATTCCTTTTCAGCCTTTCCCATTCCCCTAATTTCTTTTGATTTTAAAATTGCCATTTTATTTTTTCTTTGATCCTTTTTTTATTTTTGATTCTTCTTTCATTTCTTTGCTTGCATTGCTTCTTAATTTCTCTAACATTTTATCATTAATTTTAATTCTATCTTTTAAAACTGCATCTGGATGAAGAATACTTACTTTTACTCCAACAACTCCTGGTTTTGTATGGGCAATTGATTGGACTCTATCAACTGCATTGGCAGTATCCCCTGTTTTTTTCAAATAACCTTGGGCAAATCTCCAAGATTTTGCTCTAGCACTAGGAAGCTTTCCAGTAAGTCTCAATTCTGCACCAAGAGCTCCAGCTTTCATGATTCTTTGAAGAGCTTTATATGCAAGTACTTTAAATTTAAGTGGGCCAAATCTTTCAAGACCCAAAGCTAATTCATCTGCAATAAGTTGAGCATCAAATTCGGGGTTTTTTATTTCATCTATTTCAATATGTGGATTTTCCAATTTGAATTTCTTTCTGATCATATCAGTTAATTGTTCAATTCTTTCTCCACCTCTACCAATAATTAATCCGGGTTTACTTGTAGAAATAATTATTCTTTCTCCAATTGGAGCATATTCAATTTTTACTCTTGAAACTTTTCCCTTTCCAATTTCTTCTTTTATCTTTTCTCTCATTGAAAATTCTTCTTTCTTAAATTTTACGATATTTCTTTCTTCCATTATTTTTTATTCTCCTTTTTCTTTTGCTTACATGTAATCTTAATGTGTGTTCTTTTTTTTACTCTTCCACCAGATGCATGAACGGTTGAACCTTTATTAGCAACAGCTTCGGTGATTGTAGCATCTTCGATATCATGCTGATTTGCATTATTTTTCAAGCTTTTCAAAAGGACAAGGAATTCTTTAGCAGCTCTGATTGGATATTTTCCAGACATCATTTTTCCTTTTCTATGTGCATACTCCCCTTTCATTGGAACGGCCTTTTTCAATCTTGCAACTTGTTCTAAGTCTTCTATAGCTTTATCAATTTTTTTATTCAAAACAAATCTACAAAGCTCCACCCCCACTTTTGTAGAAACGGGAGTATTTTCAACATTAATTGAAGCTTCTGTTTTCTTCACTTTTTTAACTTCAATTTTTTCTTTTTTAGTTTCAGTTTTATTCTCTTCCATCTTTGTTTCTTCGACAGTTTCTTCATTTTTTTGAACTGGAGCTTTTGCTAGGTCTTCTTTCTTTTGTTTTGGAGCTTTTACAACTTGCTTTTTTTGTTCAGCTTTTCCAGTCGGTTTTTCAGTATTTGTTTTTCCCATTTTATTTCTTTACATTTGAGACTTTCTTCCCAGATTTTTCCTCTTTACTATGTTTAGCTTTAACTCTCGTCGGAGAAAATTCTCCTAATTTATGTCCAATCATTTCAAAGGTAATTTCAACAGGAACGAACTCCTTTCCGTTGTAAATTTGAAGTTTTACACCTACTAATCCAGGTAAAATAACTAATTCTCTTTTATGAGTTTTAACTGATTTTTTCCCTTTTTCTAATTTTTCTTTCACAAGGCTTAAAAACTTTTCATGTTCTTGGAAATTTCTGAGAACATTTCTTTTTCTGTTTGAAGAAAGCAATTTAGCGAATTCTCTAACATCAAGTTTGAGAGTCTCTTCAAAGCTCTTGCCTCTAAAAGATTGTTCCTTCTTTCTTACTTCCACTTCGTTATTTTTATTTTCCATGTTATTTTCTTTTACCCGTTCTTCTTGGCCTTATTAAACCAACCTTTGCTCCAGGAGGTGCATTTCTTTTTGCAATTTTACTCTTAGGGTTCTTTCCTCTACCTGAACCGAATGGGTGATCAATTGCATTAACTTTAATCGCAGATGTTCTTGGCCAAAGTTTGCTTTTTGTTTTTTTAATGTGAAACATTTTTCCTGCTTTCATCACAGGTTTTTCAAGTCTTCCAGCACCAGCGATTGTTCCGACAATTGCTCTTGATTCTCTGTGAAATTTTTTCTCTTTCTTCGAAGGCATTAAGATAAAAACACCATTTTCATCATTTCTTGTAACTGTTGCATGAATTCCTCCGCTTTTAATATATTTCCCCCCATCACCAGGTCTTGATTCTATACAATAAACTTTTGTTTTTACAGGAATATCTCCTAACTTCAAAATATTTCCATCTTTAAGATCCCCTTTTTCAAAATTTATTTTTTGACCTTCGAACATGTTTTTGAATGCTGGAAGATAAAATGAACCTTCAGAATATTTTATTTTTGCAACAGGGCAAGTGTGAGCACCAGAATTTATAAGTTTCAAAACTGTTCCCTCTCCAGATAATTTGCTTGGATATTTAAGTCTAAGTCTAAAAACAGTTTTGTTGACTCTATAAGTCGAACTTCCTTTTCCACGAGCTTGTTGAATTATTCTCTTACCCATATTACATTAATCCTAATTTAGTTGCAATATCAATTGCAAGGACATCTCCTTTTAGTTTTATATAAGCATATTTTTTATTATTCTTAATTAAAGTTCTAATTTCCTTAATTTGAATTTCAAAAATTTCTTCAACTTCTTTTTTAATTTCCTCTTTTGATTTTTTCATTGAAGTTTGGAAAGTTAGAGTATTATCTCTTTCAATCATCATAACTGCTTTTTCAGTAACAATTGGCTTAAGTTGAGTTCCTTCATATGAAATTGTTTTTGCTACTTTTTTCATTTATACTTTTCTCCTAAATCTTTAATTGCATTTTCAGTGTAAATCGTAAGTCTTCCAGGAGCCCCTTTGGAGAGATCGTTCACGCCAAGATTTTTAGCAGTTACGACGTCAATTCCACTTGTTTTTAATTTTTCTTCATTTCCAAGAACCATAAGTAATCCCAAGCTAGATTTGTATTTTCTTCCTCTAAGTTTTCCTTTTCCTTTCCTAATTTCTTTTTTTTGAATTGCAATCTCAAATAAATTTTCTCCAAGAATTTTTTTTAAGCTAGTCATAATTTCTTTTGTTTTTAAACTTGAAATTTTCGATTCCACAATTAAAGGAAATTCTGGAAAATCTTTTGCTGTTTTTCCAAAAAGAGAATTATACCTTTTTTGAACCCATTGAATTGAAGCAGTAGCACCTATTGAAGAAAGGATAGCGAGTGTTAACTCTTTTTTATTTGTTTTTTTCATGCCCATCATAGAAATTGCTTTTGGAGGATGAGCTCTTCTACCTCCACGAGTGTTTGGAACAGTTGCTCCAACCCAATTGAATTGTGAACCTTTTCTAGTCATAGTTTTTCTTGGAACTCTACTCATTCCTCTTCCGTATTGACTTTTCCAAACTTTTCTATGGTGTTTCAAAACTCCGCTGGCAGAATATTGATTTCCAGCAACTGGGCTTGGAGAATATGGTTGAGTAATCTTTTTTGTCTCAACAATCTTTTGAATTAAGTCTTTTCTAATCTTTCCTCCAAAAAAACTAGGAACTTCAATTTGTTTCAATTTTTTTCCTTCAATACTTAATAAATTTGCTTTCATCTTAATTCAATAAACTCATACTCCTTTTTCTTCTGTTTTTTTGTTTCTCTTAAAGCTTGAGTTAAAACTAATTGTCTTTTTGCAGGTCCTTGAACTGATCCTTGGACAATTACATAATCAGAATTTACATTCCCATAATTTTTTATATTTTTGAATTTTTTATCTCCTTTTCCCATATCCATAATTCTATTGTTATAAACCGTTCTTGTAAACATTCCAAGTTGTCCAGCCATAGGAACTCTAAAAGTAACTCTTGCAGGATGCCATGGTCCAAGTGAACCTGGTCTTCTAACACCTTTTTCAGACTTGTGAGCTTTAAGGGTGATCCCAAATCTCTTTACAGGTCCTTGAAGTCCTTTACCTTTTGTGAGTCCTCTTAAATCGACTAATTGGCCCTTCTCAAAAAAATTCAAAATTGAAATCTCTTTACCCAAATTATCTTTAATAAATTTAAATTTCTCTTCAATTGTTCCGTTAAGTCCAATTTCAGTAATATCAGGAGTTTTTTTCAATCCAGTTTTTTTAACAACAGAATAAACAATCATTCGCAAATCGTCATAAGATTCTTTTTCGACATCTTCCATTTTTCGAGTTTTCTTTGGGAGTTTCAAAACTTTCTTCAACTCTTTGTCTGCTCCTTCGCTTAAAACATCTGTTGCTACTTTTCCATCTTTGTAGAATCTTGCAGAAAAAATCTTTATTGGAGGGCATTCAAGAATTGTTACAGGAACAATAATTTTTTTGTCTTTAGACATAGAATGAGGAGTCAAATCTTTAACTGCCGCAGAAGCCATACCCGCTTTGTAACATATGAATCCCTTAAGGGGTTTATCAGAATTAATTGCATCCCAGTTAGTACTAGGTAAAAATTTCTCGGCCCTTTTTCTCGGCCAAAATTGTAAACTTCCTTTTCTCGGTGATTTTCTTGTCGGCATTTTGTTTTATTTCTAAATAGCGGAATTTCATTTTACTTACCCTGGATTAAAATTAAAGAAAAAGTTGGTTTATAAAACTTGTGGGACTAATCTTTCAAGTATTTAGCATATTTTACTTTGGCTTCTTTCAAATCAAAATTTTTAGTGCTTTAATCATTAAACCTATTTTGTAAGAATCTTTGTTTGAATCAAATTTTCAACATTTTTCTTTAAGTAATTCTATATATTCAATTTCTTTTTGAGAAAGAATGGACCTTGTGTAAATAATTATTCAAGCATAAGAAAAATTAAGTTTAAGGCTTTTCAATAATTAGGGGATTAAATTGAAATTTTAGGCAGTAAATTCATATTCCTTAATAGATTTTAATCCGTCAATATTAGCATATCTCATAATCTTTCCTTTTCTCTTTGCCATCTCTCGAATCTTAGCAAAATCTTTCTCTTCTGTTTGAGGTAAAATTATCTCTTCAATTACAAATTCATGTTTTATTTCAGCAGTTTTAAAATCATTTTTTTCAAAGACAAAGCTTTTTCCTAATTCTGAATCGTTAGTTATAAGCTTACAAAAATCTGCTTTTGGTTCTTCATCACCTTTACCGGGTTTTCCAGATTTTGGAGCTTTTGGTTTTACTTTTAGACTGTTTTCTTCATCGATTTGGAAGCTTAGTCCAAAAAAGGTCTTTGGAAATTCAAGAATCAATTTAACCAATTCATCTCCAGACATTTCTTTTTCAATTAAGTATCTTTTAACTCCTTGGAATTGTTTAATTTCTTTGAAATCAATTTTTTCTTTTAAATTTGAAGTAGAAACAACTGCCCCGGAGACAAGAGTTTTTTTATTGCCAAGTTTTTGGGCCATAATAAAAACTAATTCATTAGCAAATTCAGAGCTAGAATTAATAGTATACTTCCCCTTGGATTTTTTAACTTTCAAAACTGCCCGATCCTTAAAGATTCCCCGACTAAATTTTTGAAATTGAGCATGAACAAGTTCATCAATTTTTTTGTCCACAATTTTTTTTATAAAGTTCATATTATGAAAAATAAGTTTTTAGTTATAAACCTTTTTGTCCTAACAGTCGAGAAGTTTTATAAGTAGTTTCGTCTTTAAAATAATATAAAAAATGGAAAAGAAGGAGATCCAAAATATTACTTCAATTGGGATAGTTCTTATTTTTATCACACTTTCATTTTTTGTTTTAAAGGGAGTTTTGATTTCAATTCTTGCCGGAGTTCTTTTAGGTTTTATTTTTTTGCCTCTTTACAATTTTTTTCAAAAAAAAATAAAAAATAAAAACTTTTCAGCTTCATTAGTTTGTGTAATCCTAATTGCAGGAATAATTCTCCCTCTTTGGTTTTCCATTCCTATCGTTTTAAAACAATCAATAGAGGTTTTTATCTCTTCACAAAATATTGATTTTGTCTCTCCACTAAAAAGTATTTTTCCAGGAATTTTTTCTTCTCCAGATGTAGCTTCAGAAATTGGAATGGTGATTCACAGTTTTGTGACAAACATCACAAGCGGGGCGATGAATGCGGTTTCAGCTCTTCTTCTGCAACTTCCTCTAATTTTACTAAATCTTTTAGTAACCTTTTTTATTTTCTTTTATGTTTTAAGGGATAATAATGAATTTGTAAGTTATATTAAAAGTGTTCTTCCATTTTCAAAGGATTTGGAAACAAAAATTTTCAAATCTTCAAAAGATATTACCTTTTCAATTATTTATGGGCAAATGATTGTTGGACTTTTACAAGGGATTATCGTTGGAATAGGATTTTTTATATTTGGAGTTCCAAATGCTCTATTTTTTACAATACTTGCAATAATCGCAGGAATTCTTCCTATCATAGGGGCAACAGTAGTTTGGATTCCTCTTGCGATATACTTATTTTTGCAAGGTCAATTTGTTGCAGTATTAGGGTTGATTGTTTTTGGACTTATTGGTTCTTTTTTTGAAAATAGTGTTAAACCTCTTATAATATACAAAAGAACAAATGTTCATCCAGTAGTGATTCTTTTGGGAATGATTGGAGGAGTTTATTTTTTAGGTTTTATTGGATTTATTTTAGGACCCCTAATCTTAGCTTATCTTTTAATTGTTTTAGAAGTTTATAGAGATAAAAAAACTCCAGGAATTTTTCTTCAAAATCCGCCGAAGTAGTTAAATATAAAAAGAATTTTTTGCTTAATCTCAAAGAGGCGAATATGAAATTAAAAATAAAAACTTCTCGATGGACAGCGGGAATTCCTGTTGCAATGATGAATAAAAAGACTGCGGAAGCTTTAGGGGTTCACGCGGGAGATAGAATAAATCTTAGGTCTCTTTCAAAAAAATCTAAGGAAATGTCGACTATTTTAGATATAATTGGAGGAGGTTTAAAACAAAATGAAATTTATGTTACTGATGAAATAAAAAAAGTTCTCTCATTAAGGGAAGGAGAGAATATAGAAGTTTCAATTTCTCCGATTTCAGAAAGTTTATCTTTTGTTAAAAAGAAACTTGCCGGAAAAAAATTAACAAAAGAGGAGATAAGACAAATAATAATAGATTTAGTAAATAATTCTCTTTCCGAAGCTGAAATTGCAGTTTTTGTTTCTGGGATGTACGAAAAGGGGATGACTTTTGAGGAAACGACATATTTAGTTGAAGCAATTCTCTTTTCTGGGAAAAGAATGAAATTTAAAGAAAAATATATTGTAGATAAGCATTGTATCGGAGGAATTGCGGGAAATAGAACAACCCCTATAATTGTTTCAATTTGTGCAGCTTCAGGTTTGATTCTTCCAAAAACTTCCTCAAGGGCAATAACAAGTGCAGCTGGGACTGCAGATTGTATAGAAGTTTTATCTCCTGTGGAATTTTCTATGGAAAAATTAAAAAAAATTGTAGATAAAGTTGGAGCTTGTTTAAGTTGGGGAGGTTCTCTTGGAATGGTTCCAGCAGATTCAAAAATAATTCAGGTTGAAAAAATGTTAAAAATAGATCCAGAATCCCAACTTTTAGCGTCAATAATGTCAAAAAAGCTTGCTGCAGGGAGTAAATATATTCTTTTAGATATTCCTTATGGTAAGGGGGCAAAAGTTACAAAGAGAAAAGGTAAAAGATTAAAAAAAAGATTTGAGAGATTAGCTAATTTTTTTAAAGTTCATATATCGGTAGTCTTAACTCATACTGACGAACCAATTGGGAATGGGGTTGGACCAGCAATGGAAATGAGGGATGTGATTAAGGTGTTAAAAAGAGAAAAAGATCTTCCAAGAGACTTAGAGAAAAAAGCAATTTTTCTTACGGGTAAAATTTTAGAATTAACTAAAAAAGCTGAATCAGGAAAAGGAGAATCTCTCGCGAAAGAAATTTTAGATTCAGGAAAAGCCTACAAAAAATTTGAAGAAATTATAAATGCTCAAGGAGGGAAGGTGAAAGAGATTTATCTTTCAAAAATAAAACATGATCTTTTCTCAGAAAAGAGTGGGAGAATAAAAGGGATTAACAATAAAGAAATAAATTATCTTGCAAAAGTTGCAGGGTGTCCTTTAGATAAATATGCAGGAGTTTATCTTTATCATCATCTTAATGAAAGAGTAAAGAAAGGAGATAAAATTCTTACTCTTTATGCAGAATCAAAACCAAGACTTAATGAAGCAATCAAATATTATCACGAAAAGTTACCGATAAAAATTTCTTTCATTTAGAATATTTTTTAAACTTTAACTTCCTTTTTCAGTGATGAGAAGACTTGAAAATAAAAACCAACTTGTGGAATATTTTAAAAAAAATTTTTCTAAGAATTATCCAGAAGATTCCCTAAAATTTGCACTTTTGAATCAAGGATATTCCAGAACTGCAATTGAACAGGCAGTGGTACAAGCACATAAAGAAATTGCAGAGACTGCTCCAGTATTAAGAGAAAAGCCAGTAATCAAATATGAGGTTTTTGATGAAAAGAATAATCTTCTTAAATTAGGTCATTCTAAATTTTGGAAGAAAATAAAAGTTTTCTTTAAAGGTTAAGAAATTTTAAAACGAAATCTTTAAAACTACTCTTGGCACTTAAATATTAATAATAGTTGCCTCTGTCGCATAATGGTAGTGCACCGGACTTGAGATCCGGGCCCTTTGGGCTTCCAGGTTCGATTCCTGGCGGGGGCGTTTTCTTTTAATATCTTTTCTTGCAACAATTCTTATAAACAATAAATATTTTTAATAGGAATGCAAGATTTAGAAAAGCTATCTAAAGAGGGAGTTTCTTTAGGAATAAGATTTGCTATAGGAAGATTATGGATTTTACTCGAAGGAAATTCAAAGATTGGGGCTTCTTTTAAAGATTATTCGATTAAGGACGCTTTACAAGCATTTCAAAAGTATTATGAAATAAAAGTTCCCAATTTGAGCAGTTTAGAAGTAAATGAATACATTCTAAAAACTTTAGAAAAAGGAAAAAAAATTGAAGAGAGTATTTTTCAAACAGAACTTTTATTAGGATATTTAGGCGAATTAGGAGATTACCTTGTAAGCTTAAAAATTCAAGATGAGGAAATGAAAAAACTTAATGGAAAAAATAAAAGTTCAAAGATTAATCCTTTAATCTGCGAAGGTAGAAGCAAAGAAAGTTTTGAAAAAGCATACAAAAATTTTTATGATAATTTATGGAATTAATTAAATTCATTTTTATTAAAATGTTAAATTTAACAAATAAAGATTTTTAAATTAGATTTTTGAGAATAATAATTCATTTAAATTGAAATTTACTTGGAAATTAATGATTGCTACCGATGAAATGAGAATTCCTTGGAAATATTATCAATTTGAAAGGGATACTCTAAAGTGGATAAATTTAATTGCGGGAGATGAAAGATTGTATACTTTAGTTTATGAAAAATATTGCATTCCAAAAGCTAGTATAAGATTTATATTTAATGAAGGAGAAAATGAAATGTTTCAATGCCATTTTACTCCAATGGGTATAATTGAATTCAAAAGAGATGGTTTTTTTGTTAATTATAATGGTCTTGAAAAGAAAGCTCTGAAAGAAATACGAAAGATACTTCAAGAGGATCTAAATTTTAATTGAACTCCTTCTCAGCCATCTCTAAAACTCTTATATCTGGACTTAGAAGATAGATATGGTCTTCTTTAAATCTCAATCCTCTGTAAATTTTTTGTAAAAACTCTCTTCTGGCTTTATCTTTGTAAAAGTCCCAATAGTGATTTGGTTTGTTCTTCATTAAAATTTTCCAAAACGGATTTTTAACATTAGGATTAGGATATTTTGTGAATACAATTGAACGACATTCATTTCCGGGAAAATCAATTCCTCTAGAATCTCTTGTAGAAAACAAAATTTCGTTTATTCCTTCTTTAAATTCTCTAGTAAGTTTTCCTTTCTTATCTTGAATTTGCATTTCTCTTACTTTTTCTCTAGGAACTAAATTTTTAAGGTCATATTCTTTTATTTCAAATTCACTTGGGAGATCTAGAAATGCATTTACGTGAACGAGCGTTGGACGTGGAGCTTCTTTAATACATTTATCAAGTGAAAGAAGATAATCTCCTCTAGTAAATTTTTCGTTTGAAAAATTTGAATATTTGCAATCCATTTCAAGACCCGTTTTTTTTATTTCAACTTTTCCTTGGCTTTCTGTTTCAGCATCAACAATCTCAAAGTCTTTTAATCCAAAAATTTCTTCTAAAACTTTTTTAGAGTGAAGTGTTCCAGACATAAGAACAAGAATTTTATTTTTCTCTATTAATTGAATTAATTTTTTAGCTAAATTTGTGGTAACAATATTCACAAAAAGTCCTTTTTCTTTCCTTTCAAAGGTAGTATAGCTTTCATCCATAAATTCCTCAAACATTCTTGCAGTCTCGGAAATTTCTATTAAATAACTTTCGTCGTCAATATTTTCTAACCATTCTTTTTTCAAGAAAACTTTTAATATATCATAAATTCCAGTAGACTTTAGGGGAATAATCTCTCCATTAATGGAAGCATTATTTACTCGATCATCTTTTTCAAGATGTTTAATTAATTCAAACAATTCTTCAACTTTATCTTGATCTCCTTCGCCAGATCCAAGAGTATGAACTAGAGAATTGTTAAGTCGGTCTAAATTGATCGTTCTTTCATTAGAAAAACTATCTAAGAATTCGTCACATTCATCTATAATCTCAACTTCGGTTTTTGGTTTTCTAAGAAGTGCAGTTTCAAGTTTATACTTTAAAGAATTAAAGACAATTACATCAGAATCGATGTAAAAATCAAATTGTTCATAAAATGGACATCCAGCCTTTCTTTTATATTGTACAAAAATGTTTCCATCTAATCCCTCATATTTCCTTTTTTTTGTTTCTCCAAGACTTTTTATTTCATATTTTTCTGGCAAAACTGGACTCCAATACGGGCAGGCAGGTGCAACACTCATTCGTTTGGCATCTTGTACAGAAGAAAAGTTTTTGGGATTAACTTTTTTATTTTCTCCGATATACTTTTTTATTTTTAACCAATTTTTTTCACGCATTTCAATGTTGCAAGGGAGTTCAGGATTGCTTGCATAAATATCATCTTCTTTTTCTTTTATCTCTAGAGAAACTCCAGAAAAGATATCATTAAGTTTAGAATTTATCTCTCTTCTTATTTTCGGAATTGCATGTACATTGTCTTCCAAAAATTTACATTTGTGGTTATTTCTTCCAGTAATCACACTTATTTTTAACCTCTCCCCATTTTTTTTCAAAAGATATTTCTCTCCTTCATAATCTCTTTTATATTGGGCTTGTAAATTTTTTCCAGGTACAACAATTGAAGATTTTCCAAGTTCGTTTGCAAGATTAAGGGCAATTGCAGATTTTCCTGTTCCGCAAACTCCGTGGACAAAAATGATCTTTTTTCCGTTGTTAATTAAATTCAAAACTTCTTTTACAACATCTTCTTGGGTTTTACCATTAGAAAAGCAAAGTGGTTTCAAAAATTCCTGGTTTTTATATAATCCCCAAGCCATGAATAAAGGAAATTAGGAGTAGGTTATAAAAGTTTGTAGATTAATTTTCAGTCTTTAGATTTTTCCAATATAGTCAGCAAACTTTTGAGAGTCTCTTTTTCATCTCTGTTAAAATTATTTGAAAAGGTAATTTCTTCTAAAAGGAAATTCTCTTTGTTGATTAAAAAATATTTTATTAAATTTTTAAATTCTTTCGAAATGAAAAGTTCTTTTTGATCATTTTCTTGTTTAAAATCTTGATAAATTCGATAATTCATTCCTCCTCCAGGGAGATAGTTCAATCCAATTTTTCTCATATAATGAATAAGAGGTTTTCTTTTAAAAGAATTTCTGTGCTTAAGAATCCAATTTAAAGAATTATAAAAATTTGTTTTCAATATTTTTAATTTTAGGTTTTAATTTCAAAATTAATTTTTCAACTACGATTTTTTCCCCTTCTAAGAACTCCTTATTAAAAAGAATTTCAGCTTCAGAAAGCTCTTTACTAAATCCAATTGTGTATCTAATAATCTCCCAAAATCCATTGAAGTACAAATCGTTTCTTTCTTCTTTTAATAAATTTTCATTTATACTATATTTATATTTTTCACGAGACCCATGATAATTAAATTGCACTTTTCCTTTCATAGAAAAATAAGTCTTTCAAAACTTAAATAGTTATTCCAAAGCCTCAGGGGGGAGTCGAACCCCCGACCCTTTGCTTACGAAGCAAATACTCTGCCAACTGAGCTACTGAGGCACAGCTAAGCTATAAAATTAAGAATTATAAATTTGTCTAAAGAGGAATACTTCTATTAAGAAGAAACATTCAAAGTTTTTAAGTTCCAACTAGAGAAGTTGGGATTGCCTGCTGGATAAAATAATTTAAAAAAATTATCCAAATAATGCCGACAATCCTTCTGCTGCAGCTCCATGCTTCTCTTCTTTCTTTGGTGCTTCTTCTTTCTTTGCTTCAGCTGCCGGAGCTGCTGTAACTGTCGAAGCTAAACTTGCGTTAGCTAATTCAGCATCGATATTCACACCTTTCAAGCTGGCAACAAGTGATTTGACTTTTGAGTCATCAACACTAGTGCCTGTAGCCGCAACAACACTTTTCACTGTGCTTTCACTAACTTCTTTTCCAAGTTTGTGCAACAAAAGTGCCGCATATATGTATTCCATTTTCTTTTCCGTTTATTTAATTGTGAATTACCCAAAGAGGGATGCAAGTCCTTCCGTTGGATTCACGTGTTTCTCCTCCTTTTTCACAAGAGGAGTTTGAATTTCTACTACCGGAACTTCATCAGGTTCACCGCTAATCACTTTAATGAATCTTTTTTCTTGAAGTGCAGCTTTTTGGATTATGAGTCTTATTGTTTCTGAATTGAATTGTCCAATTGAAATTGCAAATGCAAGTGCTTGAGTATAAGACGACTTGAGAGATTCCAATGTTCCTTCACTATCAATTATGATCTCAGTGTATATTTTTTCTTCAATAGAATCGTAAGCTGATATTGGAATAAATCCAATTGTGAAAGGTAAGATTCCCAATTTTGAAAGCATTGCAGCGGCACTATTACTTATTGGAGAACCAGCATGTGCAATTACTTTCGGTTCTTTAATTTCAATTTTTCCTCCTTGGATTTGGATTTTTATTCCAAGTGCACCAAGTTCTGAAATTGCTGGACCAGGCACTAAATCTGTTGGACCTGCAGGAATTTCCAAATCTTTAGGAGCAATCTGACCAGGTTTTGCTTTCGAAGGGCTTTTATTTTTTATTAATTCCGAAGCAAGATCATAAGAATCCAAATCTGAAAAAAGCAAAGCAACTGGTTTTACTAAAGAATTCTTCAATTCTTTTGCTTTTTCTTTTTTAGCAGAATCAAGTGCCCTCAAAAATAAATTTTTCTTAGGGACTTTAACTATAGCTTTTCCTCTAAGTTTTTTTACAATTTGTTGAAATTGCGAACCAGGAATATTAGAAATATCTGCAATTAAGATGGTTTTTTTTGTTTTAATCAAATCTGTTAATTCTTTCACAGAGTTAACCTTAACCTGTGGAATATGCTTAGACGTTTCAAGATGTTGTTTTTTTATCATTTTATCTTACCTTCATTTTAATGGGTTTAGTCATGGTGAATTTTAATTCAATGTTTTTTATATTTTCTTTATCTCTTGGAAGCGCCTTAAGAAGTTCATTGTAAATTGATAATACATTTTCAATTATTTCTTCGTCTTTCATATCTTCTTTTCCCACTGCAACTTTTATACTTGGTTCTTTTGCCCTTATTCTCAAACTAGTATTAATCTTTTCTTTTAATTCATTGATTGCTTTTTCATCGGCGTTAAGAACAATTCCCATTTGAGGAGAAGGCATTTTTCCAGCTGGGCCTAAAACTCTACCAAAAACTGTTGCAACTTTTGGCATAAGTTTTGCTTGAGCAATAAAGAAGTCATATTTCTTAACTAAGTTTTTCAATTTCTTTTTATCACTATATTTTTTAAAATCAATTTCTGTGATTGTGTCTATGAATTCACTTTCAGATTCAAAAAATGCTGCAATTTTTTTATCTTTAGATTTATGAGGAATTCTAACAAAAATATTAAGAGGAGTTTTTTTAACTTCAAACTTTTGAAGATTTACAATTAAATCTACAGTCTGTTTAAATTTCTTAGATTCATTCTTTCTAAGTTCAGTTAATGCTAATTTTAATTGTTCTTGTAGTTCCATTACATTCCCATCCTACTACAGTATGCATTCAAAATCCACAGAATGCGGGATTGAATGATGTAGTTACTCGGATAAAAATTAAAGAAATATTAGGTTTATAAAACTTTGTCAAGATTAAAGTTGTAATTCTTAAAAGGTAACAAAATAGAAAAGTTTATAAATGATTACTCTATCATATTTGTAACTAAAAAGTAATACTAAATATGAAAACAAGATTAAGTATCACAGTTGACAAAGAGAAGGTGCATTTAATAGACGAAGTTTTGAAGAAGGGAACTTTCAGAAATAAATCTCATTTGCTTGAATTTATCTTAACTAAATTTTTGGAGAAAGAAAAAAATGAAAGAGCATAAAGGGGTTTATCAAAATTCGACGGAACTAATGGATTTGGGAGGAAAGCCATTTTATATGAATGATTTTGTTGATGCTTGTCTTTATGGAAGATTAAATTTATTTTTACAAGGAGACACTGGTTCAGGTAAGACTCAACTTGCAAAAGATGCAATGGATTACTTTGGAACAACTTTAGGAGATGGAAAGTTTGCCAAAGAATTTCAAGAAAAGTTTTCGAACAAATTGGATGGTAAGTCAAATTATGCTTTAAGTTCTCTTAGTAAATTTGATTTAGATAAAACAATGTTTTTATTGGGAAGAAATGATATGGATACAAGAGAATTATTTCAAAGATTTAATCTCAATATGTTAAATCAAAAACCAAAATATACTTTAGAACCATTAGTAAATTTTGAAAATGGAAATGTTGATTATTACTATCCGGTGTTCGAAAATGGGAATTTCATTCAAAAAAAATTATCCTCCGAGCAGGCTAAAAGAGTAAGAGAAGGGCTAGAAAAGTTAGCAGTAAATTCTGATGAGATTCGAGAGTTAACCTCTAAAATTGACACAAGACTTTTTGTAGTTGATGAACTTCCAAATTCGGTTCCTGCAGTTAGAGCACAGCTTTTTAATTTGTTTGACGGCTTTATTGAAATTAATGGAAAAACTTATCCAATTGGAGACGGCTATTCAGTCGGAATTGCAACTGGAAACATTGGACAAAAATTCACAGAATCGAATAATGATTTAGGAAGAGCCCTGAAAGATAGAATGCACGTCACAATTGACACTGATCACTTTAAACCAAATTCGTGGGATACTTTTAATATTTTATCAAATAATACAAACCCCAGAGTCGATTTTACGAAAAAGTCTGAAAATGGCAGTCTTGAAAAGAAAGTTTTGGAAATTCACAATAAGATAGTCTCAGAAGAAATTCCCTTTGAAAAATTAGTTGTTGCAAATTATTTAATTCATGGATTAGATTATGTAAATCTTGATGGAAAAGAAACGACTAAAACAAAATTGAAAGATGCATGGCCAAATGCAATTACAAATCATGGGATGGGTTCGGATGAGTCTCTTGTTTTGTCTGTTTCTGCAAGAGCAGCAAAATCAATTTTAAGGTTATCCCAAGCATTTGATTATATTGCAAAAGATAAAGGTCTAACAGACGACCAAGTCAAAGAAAATTATTTTAATTCTATGATGAATGCATACAAATTTGTTGGTGCGTACTCGGGAGTTCTGAATGATCTTGCTGTAAGAGAAATTTATGGAAATGATAAATACTCTGCAATGGATGCAGTTATTTCAACGACCAAAACCCAGTTTGATGAAAATGCACCAAAAATTTCTGCTGGTTTAGAAATGGTTAATGAAGGAAAAAAATCCAAAAAAGTTTTGGATAGATTTTCTGGAAGATGGAATTTTATGAAAGAATTTTTGGAAAAGGCATCTGAGGAAAATAAAAAATGAAACTTCCAACAAATTTTATGGGTTACAACGGAAAGAAAGAACTTGAGAAAATTGAGAACGAAAAAGAACCGGAAAACAATTTAGAGAAAAAAGTAAATTTTCCAATAATTTCCTTTTCGGGAGATTTATCCTTTGTAACTGACGAATCTTTTTATAAAGAGATTATTAACTATTTAGATAAAACTTTTCCAGCTCATCAAAATGTTTTATCTAGTAACTTAAAATTTGAGGACAATGTGATGAAGGGTTCAAACACTTACATTGCAACTGCAGTTGATATGTATCTGAAATCTATAAATTCAAATTATAGATTAGCAACTCAATTAGATTTAGAACAAAATTTGAAATTTACTGCAGATATTTACAATGATTCAGGTTTAGCATTAAGAAATTTAGGAAAGGCAAACAAAGATCAAGCAATTTATTTATTTAATCAATTGAGGAAAAAAGGATTAACTGAAAAAGATTTTCCTCTTTGGTTCAATTTAAGAGGATTGAATCTTGATAATAATTTAAATTTTAATTTAACTGACGAATCTTTTTATGAAAAGGAAAAATGTTTGAATTGGAAAAATGGAACTTCTTTTTCAAAAATAGATGCTTTTGGACTTCCAAAAGAAGAGGATAAAACTTCAAGTAGACAAATTTGGACTTCCGACAATGCTTTGTCGGGGTGTTATCTGGGCAGGGACTCGGACTTGGGCTCTGGTAGTTCGAGCTTGTCCAGTTCTGGCGTCAATGGTAGGGTGGTCTTGGCGAAGCCCAAATTCAAAAAAATTTCTGGAGGTTCTAATTAAAATGAAACTTCCAACAAATTTCATGGGTTACAACGGAAAGAAAGAACTTGAGAAAATTGAGAACGAAAAAGAACCGGAAAACAATTTAGAGAAAAAAGTAAATTTTCCAACAAATATTGGAGAATTTGAAAAATATGATTACTTTTTTGCAGGTGAAAAGGAATATAATACTTATAAAAATTTTGTAGAAAAAAATTTTCCAAAAAAAGTAAAGAGTGGTTTAGCAACTCTTGAAGATTTAGCAAAGCCAGAATTAAAAGATAGATTATTCAAAGGTTCAAGTCCAATAATTAATTCAGCAATGAATATGGCCTTAAGAGATAGTGGAATTTATGTTGTTACACAAGCACAATTAGAATATACTAAGCAAAATAATAAACTCGATTTATCTGGAATTTACTCAGACACTGGAATGTGCTTGAGAAGTGATTCTGGGAACAATGAAAAACACGCTAAAGATTTAGTTAATCAACTGAACTCGAGAATTGCCTTTCCTGTTTATATTCCCGTAATTTCTTATGATTTGGAAAAAGATAACGAAGGTAAATTAATTTTCAAAATAATTGATCAATCAAAGATTTTACATCTTCCAATTTTAAATTCTCCAAATGGGAGCAAATTTGATGATTCAGATATAGACCCAAAAATTGGATTTCCGAATCAATTAAATTCTCAAGGAAAGAGATCTTTTTGGACAACTAATTCAGGATTGTCGAGGTGTTATCTGAACTGGGGCTCGAGCTTGATCTCTGATGGTTCGGGCGTGTCCTATTCTAACGACGATGGTAGGGTGGTCTTGGCGAAGCCGCGTAGCGGCTGAGTCGCAACGAAAATGGGAGCATCCTTTTGGGAAAGCCCGTCCACTGAAAAAATAAACTAAATATAAAGAACAAAAAATGAACAAAATACAAGAACTTGAAGAAAAATTGAATTTAGAAAAGAACAAATATGGTTTAGTTGGAGCTAAAAGAGCAAAAGTAAAGGAATTTGATGATGTTCAATATAATATTTCGGCTCATATAAATCCTCAAGACTGGGGAATTGAAGTAAACTTAAAAAAGGGTTACAATCCAATTCAAGATAGTAGGCAAAAAGCTTATGCAAGAGCGAAAAAAATAACTGATGGTCTTGAAACAATTGTTTTAGAAGTTGGTTCGGGTCACGAAGTTGCCCACTGGGAACTTCCTTTTGGTTCTGGAAAAGGCTGTCCAATGGATGTTTACAATCATGATAAAATTCTTGAAGGAGTTAAAAAGGGACTTCCTGAAGACAAAAAGGAGTATACAAAAGATGTTGCAAATATGTTTGAAGATACTATGATCAATCCTAGAGTAAAAGAATATTTTGGTGACTTTTCAGGTCAAATTTTATTCTGGGATGGAGAAGGATTAAGAGTCCAAAATGAAACTGGTCAAAAAGGATTTACCCCATTATATGAAGCATTTGTAAAAATTAATTTACATCTATTTGGGGATAAATTAGATAAATCATTTTTAAAAAGACACTATACAAAAAATCCGAAAGTTGAAAAAGCAGTAAATGAAGTTATCAAAAATTTAAATCTTGAAGAAGGAATAAAAGACACCACTCCTTTGTTCGACAAATCAAACTGGCCAAGAATGGCAGAAATGTATGCAAAAGGAATCTCTTCACTTATTGATGAAATGCCAAAGGAAAGGTTTTCAGCTTATGACTCCCCGCAAAATCAAGATTCAAATGGCAATGGAAATTCAAAACCAAAATCTGGAAATGGGGTTGAAGAAAAAGTTAAAACCAAAGAAGGAAAGGAAGAAATTGCTTATGGAAGATATGTTTCAGGAGACGGACTTTCACCAAATTTTCAAAATTTTGAACAGCTTGATGCACTTTACCAAAAATTAGCTAAAGGTATTCCTGTAAAAGTTGAATCAGTTACAAGGGATTCTTCAATGGAAATTTCACCATTAAATTACAGAGCATTTGATTCCGAAAAGGACAATCCATTAAAAATAAAAACTTCAAAATTTTTTATAAATCAAGAGGGATTTAACTTTGCCTATCCAAATAAGCCTTTAACTATTGATTATCACCAAAAAGTCCAAAGAAAATCATTTCCAAATTTCAAAATGGTTTTAGTTGACAATTCTGGAAGTATGAAAGAAGGAATAAATGGAGATAAGGGGGATACGAGTTTTATTCCTTTTGGAAACAATTCAAAATATCATTATGCACTTTTAGGCTATTATGGAATTGAGAACTTTTTGCAAAATCAGGGAATTTCACCTTACATAAATCACGGAGTTTCTCTTTTTTCAAGTAAGACCAGATTCAAAAAAGGAAGTTATAATGAGTTAGCTGAAACAAGAAAATTACTTCTTCATCCAGATTGGGGATCAACAAATTTGGATACAAAAGTTTTAAAAGACGCTTTGGAAGGAGATGAAAGTTTCTTTTTATCAATTTCGGATGGTTCAATTGACAATTGGGAAGGTGAGAAAGGTGAAATTAAAAAATTAATCGAAAAAAATTATTATGCCCATATACAACTTGGAAGAGAGACTAATATGTCTCAAGATTTAAAATCTTGGGGAATGCCCGTTTTTTATGTAAATTCTGGAGAAGACTTATCCAAATTAATGGTGGATATAACAAAAAATGCTTATCATCCCTTTGTACAGGAGGAAAATAAAAAATGAAACTTCCAACAAATTTCATGGGTTACGACGGAAAGAAAGAACTTGAGAAAATTGAGAACGAAAAAGAACCGGAAAACAATTTAGAGAAAAAAGTAAATTTTCCAATAATTTCCTTTTCGGGAGATTTATCTTTTGTAACTAACGAAACTTTTTATAAAGAGATTATTAACTATTTAGATAAAACTTTTCCAGCTCATCAAAATGTTTTATCTAGTAACTTAAAATTTGAGAACAATGTGATGAAGGGTTCAAACACTTACATTGCAACTGCAGTGGACATGTATTTGAAATCAATAAATTCTGAGTACAGATTAGCAACTCAATTAGATTTAGAACAAAATTTGAAATTTACTGCAGATATTTACAATGATTCAGGTTTAGCATTAAGAAATTTAGGAAAGGCAAACAAAGATCAAGCAATTTATTTATTTAATCAATTGAGGAAAAAAGGATTAACTGAAAAAGATTTTCCTCTTTGGTTCAATTTAAGAGGATTGAATCTTGATAATAATTTAAATTTTAATTTAACTGACGAATCTTTTTATGAAAAGGAAAAATGTTTGAATTGGAAAAATGGAACTTCTTTTTCAAAAATAGATGCTTTTGGACTTCCAAAAGAAGAGGATAAAACTTCAAGTAGACAAATTTGGACTTCCGACAATGCTTTGTCGGGGTGTTATCTGGGCAGGGACTCGGACTTGGGCTCTGGTAGTTCGAGCTTGTCCAGTTCTGGCGTCAATGGTAGGGTGGTCTTGGCGAAGCCCAAATTCAAAAAAATTTCTGGAGGTTCTAATTAAAATGAAACTTCCAACAAATTTCATGGGTTACAACGGAAAGAAAGAACTTGAGAAAATTGAGAACGAAAAAGAACCGGAAAACAATTTAGAGAAAAAAGTAAATTTTCCAACAAATATTGGAGAATTTGAAAAATATGATTACTTTTTTGCAGGTGAAAAGGAATATAATACTTATAAAAATTTTGTAGAAAAAAATTTTCCAAAAAAAGTAAAGAGTGGTTTAGCAACTCTTGAAGATTTAGCAAAGCCAGAATTAAAAGATAGATTATTCAAAGGTTCAAGTCCAATAATTAATTCAGCAATGAATATGGCCTTAAGAGATAGTGGAATTTATGTTGTTACACAAGCACAATTAGAATATACTAAGCAAAATAATAAACTCGATTTATCTGGAATTTACTCAGACACTGGAATGTGCTTGAGAAGTGATTCTGGGAACAATGAAAAACACGCTAAAGATTTAGTTAATCAACTGAACTCGAGAATTGCCTTTCCTGTTTATATTCCCGTAATTTCTTATGATTTGGAAAAAGATAACGAAGGTAAATTAATTTTCAAAATAATTGATCAATCAAAGATTTTACATCTTCCAATTTTAAATTCTCCAAATGGGAGCAAATTTGATGATTCAGATATAGACCCAAAAATTGGATTTCCGAATCAATTAAATTCTCAAGGAAAGAGATCTTTTTGGACAACTAATTCAGGATTGTCGGGGTGTTATCTGGGCAGGTACTCGGGCTTGGGCTCTGATGATTCGAGCTTGTCCGGTTCTAACGACAGTGGTAGGGTGGTCTTGGCGAAGCCGCGTAGCGGCTGAGTCGCAACGAAAATGGGAGCATCCTTTTGGGAAAGCCCAACGCCAAATTTCAGAAGGATTTATTAATTCAATTTCTTTTCTAAAATTCCTAGCCAAGGGGCTAGGCCACACGTCAATTTATTAGCACGTTGTTTCAAATTTATTTTAAGTCAGTAAATTCAACTTTGACAAATAGTAGTTAATTAAATAACAAAAGCTTGAAAAAGTGTAGGCAGATTAAAATCTGATAATTGGTAAATTGGCTAATTCCATTGTCGAGGTGTTATCTGAACAGGAACTCGAACTTGAACTCTAATAATTCGAACTTGTCCAATTCTAACGACAATGGTAGAATGGCTTATCTCCTGGCTAGGAAAATGAAATCTTACAATAACCTTTATGAAGAAATTATTTCTCTAAAAAATTTAATTCTTGCAGAGAAAAAAGCAAGAAAGGGAAAAACAAAAAAGGATTATGTAATAAATTTTGAGGAAAATATTTCATATAATTTAAAAATTTTGCACGATGAGTTAAAAATTCAATTGTATTATCCAAAACCGTTAAAAAAGTTCATTCTAAGGGACCCCAAAACCCGTGAAATTTCCAAATCCATTTTTAGAGATAGAATTGTTCATCATGCCCTGTGCAAGATTCTTGAACCTATTTTTGATAAACGTTTTATTTATGATTCTTGTGCGAATAGAAAAGGCAAAGGTACTTTATTGGCTTTAGAAAGGTTCGAGAAATTTCAAAGAAAAGTTACAGATAATTTTTCTAAGGAGGCCTACTGCCTTAAGGCGGATATTAAACATTACTTTAAGGAGATTGATAGAGGAGTCCTTTTAAAAATAATTAAGAGAAAAATCAAGTGTGAGAAAACGATTGGTTTAATAAAATTAATCTTAAATAATTTTGAAAAGAGTAAAGGAATGCCTTTGGGAAATTTAACCTCTCAATTTTTTGCGAATGTTTACTTGAATGAACTTGACCAATTTGTAAAACATAAATTGAGAGTAAAATATTACATTCGTTACGTTGATGATTTTATTCTTTTTCATAAATCCAAAAAACAATTAGAAATCTGGAAAGAAAATATAAATTTATTTTTAAGAGAAAAGTTAAAATTGGAAATTCATCCAGACAAATCAAAAATAATTAGTTTATCAAATGGAGTTGATTTTATTGGTTTTAGAAATTTTTATTATTTTAAACTATTGAGGAAAAGAAGCATTAAAAATATGGAAAGGAAGATTAATTTGTTCAATTCCGAAAAAATTAGTAAAGAAAAATTTGAGGAAATTTTTAACGGATGGAGTGCATATGCAAAATGGAGTGATGCTCATAAAACTTTAGGGTTCAAATTTAAGCTTTTTAGTTTGCAGAATAAATCCAATTAACTTCTGAATCTTTTGGGCATTCAAATTCTAAGGTATATTTTTCGCCCATAATCACTTTAAGATTTTTCCATTTCTCTGTCTCAAATCCAGAATTAAATTTAGTAAAAATAAAATATACTTTCTTGCTAGTTTCATTTGTCATTTCTTCAAGCGTTTTTTCGTTGAGTGTGTCAGGGTAATAAGCACTTTCTTGCTTTATTGAATCTCTAAAAAGAGGAGGATTTTCACTAACCATCGTGAAGTTTCCTTGAAATTCTTGGAGTTTTAATGTTATTTCTTTAAAACATTCCGTGTTAGTATTATGGTAAAGAGAAGAGGTATTGTAAAAATTAGTTGCTAATGAAACAAAAAGAATTAAGATCATACCCAAAATAATCAGAAGAGCTTTACTTTTAAATTTGTTAATAAAATATCCTGAGATTAAAGAAACTGGAGGAACAATAGCTAAAAGAAATCTTTCTTCCTTATGTGGCATGAAAATTGCCATAATTAAGAAAAAAGAAAACCAAATCAGAAGCAAATAAATTTTCTTTTTGGAGTATTCTTTTTTATAAAAAATCCAAATTATCGCTCCAATAAAAATAAATCCAATAATAGAAAACATGTTCCACCAATGACTAAAAAAGAAAGTCCAACCTTGTGTTCCACCCCAGTATGCTGCGGCTTTTGCTCCATGAATAAATGCTCCTAAAGGATTTCCATATTCGAGAATTCCATAGATTAACCATGGGGTTAAAGTTATAAAAAAAGCAAGAATAGAAATCCAAAGGTTCCGCTCTTTTAAAAATTTAAAAGATTTATTTTTTATTAATAAATAAATAAAAAAGACAGGAATTATCCATAATGCAGTATATCTTGATAAGAGTGCCAAAGCTAAGAAAATTCCAAATAAGATTCTTTGATTTTTATTTCCTTTTTCATATCCTTTCCAAAAACTCAAGAAGGTGAGTAAAACAAAAAAGGTAAAAAGAACATTAGTCAAAATTCTTCCACTATAAAAAACATGAAGAGGAATGAACGCGAAAATCAAAGAAGAGATTAATCCAACTTTTTTATTAAAAATTTCTTTTCCCAGTAAGTATAATATAATCACACTTAATGCGCCTATAAGAGGCATTATAAAATTAATTAAAACTTTTAATTTTAAAAAGTAAAATGCAGAAAGAAGATAAGGCAATAATGGTGCTCTGAATCCTGCCTTGGGATATAATCCTCCAGGAATAAAATCACTCCATCCATGGGTGAAAGAATATTGAAAAAGATTTTTGGATAAGTCATATCCCAAGTTAGTATAAACGGTTTCGTCCCATAATTTTATCGGCATCACAAAAACAAATAAAATTCTTATTGATAGGGCTAGAAGGAAAATAGAAATTATAATTTTGTTTTCTTTAATAAAATTTTTCATTTTAAAAAGTCCATATTTTATTTCCAAAAAAGTTTATAATCAAAGCAATTCCAATTGCTAAAACTTGGGAGATTAAATAGTATATTTCAAATATTTCAGTGAAGAGGTACAAGAAAAATAAATTTACTATGAGCGCTATTATACTCACTAATGCAAATTGAAAATATTTTTTCTTAGCATTCAGTCGAATATTTTCTTTAAATGTCCAGACTTTATTTAATATGAAATTGCTTGTCATGGCAATAAGGAAAGAAACAATTGCAGAGAGAAGATAGTAAACTCCCGCTTTTTCAGTTAAAATGTATAATAACAGAACGTTGATGATGGTTCCAATTCCCCCTACAAAAGCAAATTTGAAAAATTCTCTAATAACTTTTTTCTTGTAGGGAAGATATCCTATTAAATTTTGAAGATAGCAAAAAATTTCTTTAGTTCCAGCTTTGCTTTTTCCCTCAATTCTATTAGTGAAGATTATTGGAATTTCTTTTATTATTTTGTAGTTTGCTTTTATAATTAGCTCTAAAAGAATCTTAAATCCCTTAGGATTTATCTTTTTATCTTTTATGCATGTTCTTTTTATCATAAAAAAACCAGTCATAGGATCTTTTACTTTAGTGTAAACTCTTGCCAAAAGTGTAGCAGTTTTGGACATCAATTTTCTTTTGATGCCCCAACCTTTAATTTCTCCTCCAGGAACATAACGACTTCCAATTGCAAAATCTGCTTTACCATTTTCTATTGCCCAAAAAAGTTCCTTTATTTTTTCAGGAGGATGGCTTAAATCTGCATCCATTGCTCCCAAAATTTCTCCTTCTGCAATTTTCCATCCATCTAAAACTGCCGAAGAAAGTCCAAATTTTCCTTTTCTGTGTATGATTTTCAAATTTTTAATTTTGATTTTTGCTTCATCCAAAATTTTCCCAGTTCCATCGGGAGAATTATCATCCACCACAATTATCTCCCCTTGGATATTGTTTTTCTTAAACTCTTCTTGAATTTTCTTAAGAAGTTGAAGGATATTTTCTCTTTCGTTATAAGTTGGAATCACCAAGCTTAATTTCATTCTTCCTTTAATAAGACGAACGTCTTTAAAAATTTGTTCAAAATTGGCTTACCAAAATCCTTAAATAGCCTCTGGGAGATTTATATTTGTAAGTTGGGGAGCTAATTTACGGAATCCTTGCATTAAATTGCAAAGAAATGAATTATGATTTCTGGATTCTGAGGAAGGTCCGCCCATCATAAAAAATCACTTTTCGAAAGGAAAGTTGTCGTGAGGCAAAGCTCTGCTACAGAAACGCCACAGCTTGTTTAGAGTAATGAACCATGCGGGGAACGTCGAAAAACAAGATTTGATGAAACGAGCAACTTGATTGATGCAAGGGTAACACATGTATGCCCGCATAGTCGAATGTTAGCATGTTCTGTCCGAACACGGAGAACAACAGAAGGTGGCCTACCCCAACTTACATTTTTCTTTTTAACAAACTTTAAAAAACAACTACTGCTTTAAATTTGATAATGGGAATGTAGCTCAGCGGGAGAGCACATGACTGAAGATCATGGTGTCGGGGGTTCGACTCCCCCCATTCCCATTTCCAACATTCTGTCTTTACAATAACTTTTATAAATGAATAAACCTTTTGAAAGTAGAAGATGGTGGCAAAAACAAGTTCTAAAGAAGTAAAGAGTGGAATTCCATTTGGATTAATTTCATATATTTTAGGAATTGTTGCGATTGTTGAAGCTTTTTTTTCATCTCCGGTTGGGATAATTCTTTCAATAATTGGAATTGCTTTTTCTAAAAAAGAAAATTCAGATTTTTCAAGAAAAGGAAAGAAGTTAAATCTAATTGCATTGATTGTTGGAATTATTGTTTTAATTTTAACAGTTATTGTAGCTTATTATGCTTCTCCAATTTTTGGAGTTTAAGAAGAATGGAAACAAAAAATACTAAAGGTGCAATGGAAATGTCCGTTGGAACAATTGTTACGATTGTTCTTCTTATGAGCGTCTTGGTTTTGGGAATTTTCTTTGTGAGTAAAATTTTTACTTCTAGTAATAATGCAATTGATTCTATAGATAGTCAGGTTCAGAGCGAAATAAATCAATTATTTTCAGATGGTAAAGCAGATCTTGCTGTCTACCCTTCTTCAAGAAAAATTACTGTCGAAAGAGGAGCTGTTCCTCCTCAGGGTTTTGCATTTTCTGTTTATAATAATGAAGTTTTAGAAGGAACGTTTGAATACAAAATGGAAGTAAGTGATATTGGGACTTGTCAGGGAGCTGTAACAAAAGAACAAGCTGTTTCTTCAAGTTATTTACTTGGAGGAAGTGGAAGTTTCCCTCTTAAGGGAAGTCAATCCTTGAGTAATGCACGTTTGGTTACTTTTCCCGTTGCAGAAGGGGTTCCAGCATGCACTATTGTTTACAATCTTATTGTTTCAAAAAATGGAAAATCCTATGATATTGCAGACCTCCAAATAACATTCAAATAATTTCACTTAATTTTTTAAATATAAACTTCTTTAGTTTTCAATGGTATTAAAAATTTATAGCACCCTTTCAAGAAAGAAAGAAGTTTTCAAACCAATTAAAGAAGGGGAAATAAAAATATTCGTTTGCGGCCCAACAGTTTATGATCTCTCACATGTTGGTCATGCAAAGACGTACACCCAATTCGACATTATTGTAAAATATCTCAGGTTTAAGGGATACAATGTATTTTATCTTCAAAATATTACAGATATTGACGACAAAATAATAAATCGATCAAACTTAGAAAAAATAAGCTGGAAGGAATTAGTCAAAAAATATAGGGAGGCATATATTTCAGACATTAAAAGTTTAGGAATTGATTCTGTAAGCAAGTATGCAAATGCAACCGATTACATTCCAGAAATTGTTTCTCAGGTGGAAAGATTAATCAAAAAGGGATTCGCGTATAAGATCTCGGATGGATTATATTTTGATTTAACTAAAGATGAAGAATATGGAAAACTTGCAAGAAGAAAATTAAGCGAAGGAGAAGATGCGGTTTCAAGGATTGATGAAAATTCAGAAAAGAAAAATTCCGGGGATTTCTGTTTATGGAAATTTAAAAAGGAAGGTGAACCTTCCTGGAAAACTTCTTTGGGAGAGGGAAGGCCAGGTTGGCATATTGAAGATACGGCAATAACAGAAAAAGAATTTGGATCCCAATATGATATTCATGGAGGAGGGCTAGATTTAATCTTTCCTCATCACGAGGCAGAAATAGCTCAAATGGAATCAATCTCTGGAAAAAAACCTCTTGTAAGATACTGGATGCATACTGGTTTTTTGAATATAGGAAAAGAAAAAATGGGGAAATCAAAGGGTAATTTTTCTACAATTAGAGAACTCATAAAACTTTACTCTTCAGAAGAAATAAGGTATCTCTTTCTTTCAGCAAATTACAGGAAGCCAATAGATTTTTCTCCAGAATCTTTGGAAAACGCAAAAAGCTCACTTGAAAGACTAAAAAATATTTGCGATTCAATAATTAACGATGAGAAGACAAATAAAAATTACCTAAATGAATTTGAAGAATCAATGGATGATGATTTTAATACCCCTAATGCTCTTCAAGTTTTATGGAAGTTAGTAAGAGATGAAAATGCAAATGGAAAATACCAAACAATAAAAAAATTAGATGAAATTTTTGGCCTTAAACTTTTAGAAAAGATTGAAATAAAAATTCCAAAAAAAGTAAATGAATTTTTAGAAAAAAGGGAAATTGCAAGGAAAAATAAAAAATGGGAAGAAGCGGATAAACTAAGAGACGAAATAAAATCTTTAGGATTTCAGGTGCTTGATGGAAAAGAAGGTCAAGAAATTAAGAAAGTCTAAACTTTTATTCCCTCATTTTTTTAAAACTAATTGATTGCGCAAACCATTTAAACAATTAAATCTTTCATTCTTTTAGAGGTGAATGATGAAAAAACTAACTTTTGGTGGATGGTATCAAAGAACTACTTTACATTTAACTGAAGTTTATCAATTCTTGTCTCAAGGCACTTCAAATTTGGATTTATCAAAAGAATCATTAGAAGCTAATCTTTTCCAATTAGATATAAAATCCGTTAAAAGGGTTTCAGATTATTTGGAGTACATAGAGGTTATAACTAATTCCAAAATAAAAATAAAATACTATGAAGATGGACTTTATCTCTTTGAAATCTTATCAGATACAATTGAAGAAGATTCTCAAAAGTTAAAAGATTATTTTGAAAAAAATTGGAAACCTGCAATAGATTATCTTTTTTCATTGGGTGCTCCGACTCCAAAAATTCTTTCTAATCTCAAAGATGACCATCCTGTTGTGATTGGAGAACTTTCAAAAAGCCCTGGCAAGGAAAAAGTTAATGAATCTCTTTATGGAAAGATATACTCAGATATTCTTTCCAAAAAAGCAAGAGTAATAAAAACAAAAAAGTTTATTTTAGTCTTTATTTCAACAAGGAAAAAAGAAGATTTAGATTCTTTGGTAGAAATGCAAATATTTTTCAGAGAGTTTAAATGGCAATTGCATAGATATCTAAACATTCATAGAAATATTTGGGAAGAAATTTCTCAGATAAAAGAGAAAAAGCAAATTAGAGGTAAAGATGCAGATGAATATCGTTTAAAGTTGGACAGTTATCAAAAGACAATCAGATTAATTTCAAACAGAATTAATCAAATGTCAGTCTATGCCAAAACGAGATCTTCTTTGTCTAAGTATTTAAAAGTGGAAGAAGAATTGGTTTCTCTTTTTCAATATAAGTATGAAGATTTGTTCAATAGCTTAGAATATATAAAAGAAATTTGGAAAATGACTTTAGATTATGTTGATTCTGCAATACAAATGATTAATGAAATAAAAACAAAAACCGCAGTAAGCGGAATAAAATCAATTCAGCTATTAACAAGTATCGGAGCAATCGCAGGAGTAGTAAGATTAGCAAGTCCTAATGCGATTCCATCCATTGATAAAAGTGTTGCAATTTTCTTGATTTGTTTATTTGGAATTTCATATTTAATTGATTGGTCTTTAAAATTCTTCACAAACTACCGAAAGTATCAGTTAAAATTTGTCGAGCAAACTAAAGATATTTAAAGAAAATTTCATTTTGATTTAGGAGGGAAAATGGTGATTAAAAGAGTAGAAAAGAATGTTGAAAAAGCATATTCACTTAATCCTCATCAGGTTTCTTACGTAAATTTAAATTTTAAAGAATTCCGAAACGGGGAATATATGCTTGCAGTTTTTCATATGGTTCCTGAGAAGGGGCTAAATATTTTACAGGCAGCCTGTGAAATTGCCGCAGAATCTTCAACAGGGACAAATTTTTTGGTGCAAACTGAAACATCTTTTTCTAAAAAAATGAATGCCTTGGTTTATCAATTTGATGAAAAGCGAAATTTAGTTTGGATTGCTTATCCTTGGAGGCTTTTTGACCGAGGGGGAAATATTCAAAATATTTTAACTTATGTTGTAGGAAATGTTCTCGGAATGAAGCAAGTTTCGGCTCTAAAGTTAATTGATATTTGGTTTCCTTCAGCGATGCTTGAGCAATATGATGGTCCAAGTTATACTTTGGATGACATGAAAAAATATTTAGGAATAAAAAATAGGCCGGTGCTTGGAACAATTATAAAACCTAAAATGGGGTTAACCTCAGCTGAATATGCAGAAGTTTGTTATGATTTTTGGACTGGAGGAGGAGATTTTGTTAAAAATGATGAACCTCAGGCAAATCAAGATTTTTGTCCATATGACAAAATGGTAAAGCATGTTAAAGAGGCAATGGATAAAGCAGTAAAAGTTACTGGAAAAAAGAAAGTTCATTCATTTAATGTTTCCGCTTCAGATTTTGATACAATGATTAAAAGATGTGAGATGATTAGGGAAGCGGGTTTTGAATCAGGAAGTTATGCTTTTTTGATTGATGGAATTACTGCAGGGTGGATGGCAGTTCAGACCTTGAGAAGAAGATACCCAGATGTTTTTATTCACTTTCACAGAGCGGCTCATGGTGCATTCACAAGACCAGAGAATCCCATTGGATTTTCCGTTTTAGTTTTATCAAAATTTGCAAGACTTGCAGGAGCTTCAGGAATTCATACTGGAACTGCTGGAGTTGGAAAGATGAAAGGAAGTCCAGAGGAAGATATAACTGCAGCAAATGGAATTTTAAAACTTTTAGCTAAAGGTCATTTCTTTAATCAATCTTGGTCAAAGATTCAAGCAAATGATAAAGAAATTTTAAAGATGGTGCATGAAGATTCAATTCATCACCTAATTTTAGAAGATGATTCTTGGAGGGGAATTAAAAAATGTGCTCCAATAATTTCTGGAGGGTTAAATCCCACTTTATTAAAAAAATTTATTGAAGTTGCTGGAACTGTTAATTTTATTACCACAATGGGAGCAGGGTGTCATGCACATCCGGATGGAACAAAGGCAGGAGCAACAGCACTTGTTCAGTCTTTAGAAGCATATGAAAAAAAGATTCCAATAGAAAAATATGCCAAGACCCATAAGGAATTAGCAAGAGCAATTGAATTTTTTTCTAAAAAGAAACAAGAAGTAGATCAATCTTAAAAATTAAATTTTTAAACTTCTTTTAACAAAAAAGATTATGTTTTATCAAAAAATTTTAAAAAATTTTAGAAAAAAAGGTTTTTGTCCATTTTGTAATTCAAATTCAGAATTCCACATAATAGAAAATGAATCTGCATATATTACTCTAGCAAGAGCACCATATGTAAAAAATCATCTTTTAGTCATTCCAAAACGACACGTTCTAAGTTTGAATAATCTTACTGGAAATGAGAAAAAAGAAATTTTTGATTTGATGTTATTCGGAATAAAACTTTTAGAAAAAAAGTATCCAGCAGTTCAAATGCAATATAAAGAAGGAGATTTAATTTCTGCAGGAAAGACTATCCCCCACGCGCATTTTCATTTAGTTCCAAAGAGGAAAAAGACAAAAGAGATAAAAGATAAACGAAAATTTTTAAGGGAAGGTGAACTTATAAAAAAAGTAAATGAAGTTAAAAATTTTTAAATGGTAAAAAAAGTAATTTCAAAATTTAGAGAAGAATTTAATAGATCAACTAATACAGCAATTGTTGCAGCTTTTGGTTTTTTGATTGCTCTTTCGTGGAAGGACCTTATTACGGAATTTGTTAGTAAACTTTCTTCTTATTCTCCTCTTCAGGGCCAATTGGTTTCAACTTTCATTGTCACAATCATTTCCGTGTTAGGAATTATTATTGCCACTAAAATTTTCTCAAAAAAAGAAATTGAAGAAGTGAAGAAATGAAAAAAAAACTTAGAAAAGCCGTTTTTATTGTAATTTACTCCTTTGAAAAAAATAAACCAATTTATTTAATGCTTAAAAGAAAACTTCATTGGAGTGGGTGGGAATTTCCAAAAGGAGGAATTGAATGGTTTGAAACTAAAAGGGGTGCAGCAAAAAGGGAGTCAAAAGAAGAAACCGGTCTAGAGGTTTTTAATTTGAAAAAACATCCTTATAGAGGTTTATACCTTTATCCTAAAATGTTTAGTGATAGAATTGGTTATATTGGGCAAACCTTTACACTTTTTTCTGCAGAAGCAAAATTAGAAAAAAAGAAAATTATTTTAGATCCCAAAGAGCATTCAGGATATAAATGGATGGATTATTCAGAAGCAATAAAAAAATTAACTTACAAAGAAAAAAAAGAATCTTTGAAAATAGTTAATGATTGGGTTATGGATAAATTTAAGTAAACTTGCTTCTTTTTGATGATATGAAACCTCGCGAATTTGTACTTTCGAATGGAACAAAAATCTTCCTAGGAAAGAATTCTGAAAATAATGATGAGCTTGTAAATAGTTTTAAAGGAAAAGAAAATATTATTTTGCACACAGTTGCTCCTGGAAGTCCTTTTTGTGTTATTGAAAGATTAAATCCATCAAAAGATGAAATTTACGAAGCAGGAATTTTTTGTGCAAGTAAAAGTCAGGATTGGAGAGATAATAAAAGAGATATCAAATTGCACGTTTTTACTGGACAAAATGTTAAAAAAAGTTTTTGGATGAAAAGTGGTTCTTGGAAATTGAAGAGCAATCCAGAAGAAATTCTCATAAAAAAGAAAGATATTTTAAGATTGGGAAATTCTGATAGATCCAAGCGTTAGTGGTCTAATGGTAGAATACGAGCTTCCCAAGCTTGTGATCCGGGTCCGATTCCCGGCTGGCGCATAATTCCTCTAATTTATAAAATCAAAATTCTTAAAAAACAAATGGCAATAAGCGAAATACAATTAGGGAAGAATGGAATTACCGAAAATTTTCTTTCAACGTTGAAAACTCACTTTCAAAAAGTAAGAACCCTAAAAATTTCAGTTTTGCGTTCTGCAAGGGAAAATAAGGGAGATGTGAAGATTCTTGCAGACAAATTATTAGAAGAACTAGGAGAGTATTATACTGCTAAAGTAATCGGTTTCAAGATTGTCCTAAAAAAGTGGCGTAAACCTCGCGAGGAAAAGATATTTCCAGAAATATAAATATATAAAAATCCTTCAGATCTTTTTCTATCATGGAAAACAAAAAGCATTTTTGTTATAAAAAAGAAAATTTAAAATTAGAAGATAATCCAGAAATTCCTGGGGAATATTATTTTTTTGTAGAAGGGGTAGAAACAAAATGTTGGATTCCACGAGGAGGACTTGAAAATATAGCTTTAATGAAAAATAGAGGCAAAGATATTTTGGCTGTATTAATTCCATCAGAAATGATTTACGAAATTAATCGTAAAAAGAAAAATACGGACTTTAATTCAATTTACACTTTTTTTTGTGAAGCTTATAATAACAAGCAAACAAATTTCGAAAGTGAGAAAAAAGAGAATAGTTTATAAACCAAGATTTCTGAATACTTTTAAGTTAAATGAACTTCGGTTCAATTTATTTCCGAAAGGAAAGCTAAACTAAAATGACAAGTGTATTTGAAATAAATGCCCAAGAATATAATTTAAAGCTAGCAGAGGCTTTGAAAAAAATTCCAGAATTCAAAGAACCAGATTGGGCAAAGTTAGTAAAATCTGGTCCAAGTAAAGAAAGACCAATCGATGATTTAGATTTCTGGCATAAAAGAGCTGCAAGTATTTTAAGACAAATTTATAAAAAGAAAATTGTTGGAGTCAGCAAACTAAGAACAAAATATGGTTCTAAAAAAAATAGGGGATTTAAGCCAGAAGAATTTAGAAAAGCAGGTGGAAAAATAATTAGAACAATCTTACAACAATCTGATAAAGCTGGTTTCACAGAAATTGCTAAAGATATAAGAGACGTTAGAAGTAAAAAACCAGGTAGACAATTAACCAAAAAAGGAAAAGATTTCTTGGAGGCAATAAAATAAAATGGGAATTAAATACAAGGGAAAAAAAGAAAAGTTAACAACTAAAGGAAAGCAAACTAAATGGGCTCCAGTTTGGGCAGTTTTAAGAAAATTTGGACCTGGAAAAAGAATCCACCCTTCTGTTATAACTCATGAAAAAAGATCATGGAGAAGAACTAAACTTCATATTAAACCAGGAATAAGAAGAAAATCTCATTTCGGATAAGAAAATGGCAGAAAAAGAAATAAAAAAATCAGTAAAAGTTGAAAGAGAATATGTAATTCCCTTAAGAGAAAAATGTAGGTCAAGTCCTAGTTATAAAAAAACTCCTAAGGCAGTTAAAACAGTAAGGGAATTTCTAGTTAAACATATGAAGATTAGAGATAGGGATTTAAACAAAATAAAAATTGATTCTTATTTGAACGAACAACTTTGGATAAGAGGAATAAAAAAACCAATTTACAAAGTTAAAGTCAAAGCAGTAAAAGAAGGAGATATTGTGAGAGTTTATGCGACAGATTTGCCTTCTAAATTAAAGTTTAAAAAATTAAGAGAAGAAAAAGGCGAAATAAAAGCCAAGATAGATGCAGAAAAACAAAAAACTTTGATGGAAAAAGCAAAGGAAAGTATAAAGGGTAAAAAAGATTCTAAGGAAGATTCGAAAGAAGAGAGTACGGAAGAAAAAATTGAAGAAGAAGAAAAAGAAGAAACTTCCAAAGTAGCACAAGAGCAAATCGAAAAAGATAGTGCTAAATCTATGAAACATGTTGCAAAGCCAAAATCTACTAAAGAGAGTAGAAATGCTCAGGTAGGATATAATTCAACTTCAAGAGGCCATTAGTTATTCTTTTGATTTTTCCAAATAATTTTAGTACTTAAAAATAATTTTCAATTGATCAATTAAATTAAGGATTTCTATTTGGAAAAAGTATGCAAATCCAATCAGTATTAAGATTGTACTTCCAATAGAAGCAAGAACTATTTTAGAGGTAGAGATTTCATCTTCGAATTTTGTGAAAAGGAAAATTCCCAAAAACCCCCCCAACCCCAGCAGAAGGTACCAATCTTCAGAGATAATGAGGGGAAGGTTAGAAATTAATCTTAAAATTAAAACAAAGATTATATTTGCAAAGTAAAATATTAACAATTCTTTATTGGAATCTTTTTTATTTAATCTTAATTTAATTGAATTATTCCAATTACTTAATATCTTTTTCCCAAAATAAGCAAATAAAAAAAGAAATATTCCCAATTTAAAAAGCCATATTGCAATTTCAGTTTGCATTGTCAAAAAAAGAACTAGCTCTAACATTAAAAAAATTCCAAGAAGGATTCCCAATTTCCAATTCATTTCTAAATATAGTGAAGAAGGTATAAAAATCTTTCAAAAGTTATTTCAGAATTTTCCCTGTTTCCAAATACCACAAATATAAATCAAGTTCTCCTAAGTGAAGTCCAGTTTTTTTACTTATTTTCTTAAGTGCATTTTCAATTTCGAGATATCTTTTTGGGGTTAAACTTTTGTTTCTTGGTTTTTCAATTAATCCATATTTCACAAGCAAGTCAATGATATGGAAATCAATTATCGCAAGATTTTTATAACCAATATTTCTCAAGAAGTGGCTCGCTTCTTTCATTCCGAGACCCTTAATATTTTTCACAATCCATTCTCTTAAAATAAGATCGTCTTGAATTTTTATTAGTAATGCGATCAAATCATCTTTTTTGGAACGTGATTCAACTATATATTTAGCTCTTGTATTTGGAAATCTATGACCAAGTGAGGTTAATTTTTGTGAAAGTTTTTTTTCATTTAATGTTAAAAACTCATTTCCTATTTCTTTTTGGATTTTTATCCCTCCTTGAGCTGAAAAGTTTGCTGTCATAAGACAAAAACAAAGTTCTTTGAAAATTTCATTTGACCCAGAAGAACCTATTTTTTCAAATTCCTTTGAACGCATATCAATCTCTTTTTTAATTTTAGAATTTCTAAGATTTTCAATTTCTTTGATTAACTTTTTCATCTTATTTTTTTTATTTTATCTAGCAAGTCGTTTTTTTTAATTTTGGAAGTGTGGGTTTTTCCAAATCTTACAAGGATAGGATTTATTTCACTCCAAATTTTTTTAGGAAAAAGTTCTTTCAGAGATTCTTCAACTATCACTGGTTTTTTTGAATTAACCCATTTAAGATAATTAGAAATATAATTTACATGAGTGTCTACTCCAATCGCGTCTTGATTAAACTCAGACAAAAAAACGTTTGCAGTTTTTCTTCCAACTCCCGGTAAAGAAACGAGTTCTTCAAACTTTTTTGGAACTTTTGAATCAAATCTTTCCAGAATTTCTTTTGCACAATTGAGGATATTCTTAGATTTATTATGATAAAAATTTATGGGGTTGATTAGTTTTTCAATTTTTTTTAGTTTTGCCTTAGAAAGTTTTTCGACAGTAGGAAAATTATCAAAAAGATTTTTACAAACTTTTATTGTTATCTCGTCTCTAGTTCTTGCGGAAAGAATAATTGAAATTAAAGTCTGAAAAGGAGTCTTCCATTTTTCCCCAGCAAGTCTTATTAGGGGAATTTCATTTTTTAATGCTTCAAGTTGTTTAAGTGCTCTTTTTTCTGAAATCTTATTCATATTCATCATCAAATTTTTTGATTGGAACTTTGAAAGGAGGATCAAGATTTTTCAATACATCTGCAAGAGATTTTTCACGTTTAATTTCTTCTTTTTTTCTTTTATTCGAAATGGCACATAATAGTTGAACAAAATATTTCGGATTGGGAGTTTCGCCAATTACAACGAATTCTATCTCCCTTTTTTCATTATACTTTTTTCCAGTTTCATAAGAAAGTTTATTCTCAGGTTCCATAAGAAATTCAATAAATAATTATATAAAAACCCTTTTATTCGTTTTTTGATGTTACAAAAATTAACTAAAGAAATTCAAAAAAGTTATTCTAAAGAAAGGGCGGAACATTCCAAAAGATTTTTCAAAACAGGAATTGGAGAATACGGAGAAGGAGACATTTTCTTAGGTTTAAGTGTTCCGGAACAGAGAGTTTTAGCCAAAAAATACTCTAATCTTTCAATGCCCCAAATTCAAAAACTATTGGATTCAGAAATACATGAATATCGGCTGATTGCAGGGTTAATTCTAATAAAAAAATTTGAAAAAGATCCAGAGGTAATTTTTAATTTCTACATAAAAAATGCTAGAAGGTTTAACAATTGGGATTTAGTTGATTTGACTGCTCCGCGAATTGTTGGAAATTTTCTTAAAGATAAAAACAAAAAGATTATCTATAATCTTGCGAGATCGAAAAATATTTGGGAAAAAAGAATTGCAATTGTTTCGACATTATATTTTATTGTAAAAGAAAACAATTTTTCAGATACCCTTAAGATTTCAGAAATTATTTTAGGAGATTCACACGACTTAATTCACAAGGCTGTAGGATGGATGTTAAGAGAAGTTGGAAAACGAAATGTTGAATTATTAAAAGATTTTTTGAAAATAAATTACAAAAAGATTCCAAGAACAACTTTACGTTATTCAATTGAACGATTTTCTGAAGAAGAAAGAAAAAAATTCTTAAAAGGCAATTTTAATTAAATATGTTTTTTTCTTTTTTTGATAAACCCTCCGTGAAATTCGGATATGTTTTGTTCAATAATTAATGCTGATGGGTCGACGGACAAAATTGTATCTTTTATTTTTACAATTTCAAGTCGAGTAATTACTGTAAACAAGATTTCAATTTTTCTGTTTTCAGATAAATGTCCTTTTTCTCCCAAGTAAACTGTAACTCCTTTATTCAAATCTTGAATTAAAATTCGTCGTATTTCACTACTTTTGTCTGAAATGATCGTAAGGCCTCGGTATTCTTCGAGCCCCTGTGAAACAAAATCAACAGTTTTTGATGCAATAATGTAAGTTAAAATTGAATAAAGTGCGACTTCAATTCCCAAAAAGAACGCAGCAACACTAAATATTACAATATTTAATCCAAAAATTATTTCCCCCATCGATAAACCAATTTTTTTGTTTAAGTAAATTGATAAAATTTCAGTTCCGTCAAGTACACTTCCTCCTCTAACAGACAAGCCAATTCCAGCACCAATAAAAAATCCTCCAAAAATTGCAACTAAAAGTTTATCTTGTGTAATTAGGGGAAACTCTACAAGTCTCAAAATTATAGCCAAAATGAAAATTCCACTGGCCGTTTTTACTGCAAATTGTTTTCCTATTTGCTGTTTTGCAAGAAAGAAAAAAGGTACATTTAAAATAAAAATTAAAACGTCCAAAGTAATAGGCGTTAAAAAACTAATTAAAAGAGAAATTCCTGTCACCCCACCGTCGATAAATCCATTTGGGATTAAAAAACTTTTTAGACCAAAGGCAACAAAAATAATTCCCGCAAAAAGTGTAATGTACTCTTTTAGATAATTATACTTCTTTTTTAATTCCATAAAAAAATAAAAACACACTTACTTAAAACCTTTTTGTTACTCAAAGAATATTAAACTATACATAACTAAAATCCCTAAAATAAAAGTAATAAATTGTAAAATAGATTTGGAAATTTTTGTTTCTTTCTTTAATTCAGGAATAAGGTCACTTGCAGCAATATACAAAAATCCTCCTGCTGCAAATGGAATTAAAAATCCACTTATGTTTTCCAAGTGTGAGCTCAAAACTATTGCAATAACAACTCCAATAATTGCAGTGAGCGCAGTTAAGAAATTCATAAATAAAGCTTTTTTCGTCGAGAAACCTCCATGAACCATAACTCCAAAGTCTCCAATTTCTTGGGGAATTTCATGGAAAATGACAGCCAAGGTTGTTGCAATCCCAACTGGGATACTTACAAGGTAACTCGCACCAATAATAAGCCCGTCTATAAAATTGTGAACAGAGTCCCCAAATAAATTCATGTAAGCAAATGTATGTGGGTGACAGTGCTCAGGCTCAAGGTGGCAGTGGTGCCAGTGAATAAATTTTTCAATTACAAAGAAAAGCAAAAATCCAATTAAAATATAAAATGAAAGACTTAGAGTAAAGCCATTTTCTTCAACAGCCTCGGGTAAAAGGTGAATAAAGGCATCTCCTAAAAGTGCCCCTGCTGAAAAACTTACTAATAAAAGTAAAATCTTTCTTAATTTTTCAATTTTCAATTTTAATACAAAAACTCCAATTAATGAAATAAGGCTTACAGCAAAAACGCTTACTAAAGAGTATATCCAAATGGTGCTTAGCATATAATAAATAAAAAAATATAGGTTTAAAAAGCTTATTGATTTTAATTATCAATAAGATGAGACAAAGAAAGACCAAACAAGCCGAGTTAATAAAAAACGAAATGAAAAATTTTAGTAATTTTTTTGATGCACAAACACTTCACAAAGAAATTATAAAAAAAGATACAACAATCGGAATTGCAACAATTTATCGATTTTTAAAATATTTTCAAAACGAAGGAAAACTTCATTCTTATCTTTGCGATAGAAGAACAATATATTCGACAAATAAAGAGAATCATTGTCATTTTACTTGTAAAATTTGCAAAAAAACAAAACACTTAGATATAAAAAAAGTAGATTTTTTAAAAAGTGGGATAGTTGAAGAAGTTTGCCATTTTCAAATTGACTTAACTGGCATTTGTCAAAACTGTCTAAAAAAATAAAATGAAAAAAACAAATTATGGATCTTATCTTTCTGGAAATCTTCCAATGGGCTGTCAAATGTGTGTAAAGGGAAAAAAATTAGTTCTTTTTGTAACGGGATTATGTTCAAGGGGTTGCGATTTTTGTCCACTTTCCAAAATGAGAAAAAGTATAGACAAAATTTATGCAAATGAAAGACCAATAAAGATTATAACGGACTTGGTAAAAGAAGTAGAAAATTCAGGTGCAAAAGGGTGTTCATTAACTGGAGGAGATCCTCTTTTAAAACTAGCAAGAACGAAAAAGTTAGGAAAAGCATTAAAGAAAAAATTTGGAAAAAAATTTCACATTCATATTTATCTTTCAACAAAGCTAGTAAATGAAAAAAACTTAAAAGTACTTTCAGAATTTGTAGATGAAGTAAGATTTCATCCAGATTTAACTAAAAATATTTCTGAAGAAATAGAAAAAATAAAGCTTGCCAAAAAGTTTTGGAAAAAAGAAAATATTGGAATTGAAATCCCTTGCTTTCCAGATAAAATAGAAGAAATTTATAATTTTATTATGAAGATTAAAGATGAAATCTCTTTTTTAAATTTAAATGAACTGGAGGCAGGAGAAGTATTGGGTGTTTCAATGTTAAAAAAGTACAAATTGAATAAAGGGGGATATACTGTAAAAGAATCCATCTCTTCCGGAAAAAATTTGATAAAAAGATTAGAAAAGGAGAAATTGAAAATAGATATTCACCTTTGCACATCAAAATTGAAAAATTGGTCTCAATATGAAAATAGATTAAAAAATTATAAAATTATTCCATTTTCAAAAAAAACCGGTGAAGGAACAGTAGTTTATTTTTCAACTAAAAAATCGAACAAAAAATTTCTTTCCTCAACTGATTTCTTTTTAGACAAAGAGAAGGGCCAATTAATTTTAAATCCAAAAAAAGTATTAAACTTAACAAGTAAATTTGAAGTCTACAAAATTGAGGAATATCCTACATTTGATAGAGAAGAAGTTCTTAAGGAGAATTTTTCATGAAGCTTTCAATAGAAAAAATAAAAAATTCGAAGTCAATAAAAGAATTATTAGAATTTTCTATAATTAATATCGATAAACCAGCCGGTCCGACAAGTTTTAATGTTTCGGATTTTGTTAGAAAAAGTCTTGGTTTAAGAAAAACTTCCCACTTTGGAACTCTTGATCCCAAAGTAACTGGGGTTTTGCCCATTGCATTAAATCGAGCTTGCAAATTGACAGGGTATTTTCTTGGAGAGGATAAAAATTATCTTGGAATTGCAAGATTTCATGAGGAAGTTTCTTTAAAAAAAATTGGAAGTGTGATAAAAGAGAAATTTTCTGGAATAATCATTCAAATGCCTCCAGTAAGATCAAGAGTAAAAAGGGCAGAGAGAGAAAGAGAAATCCATTCCTTTAAACTTTTAGAAAGCGATGGAAAAGATGTATTATTCTCTGCAAGAGTGCAAGGAGGAACATACATAAGAAAATTAATTGATGATCTTGGAAAAGAATTGGGGATTGGTGCGCATATGCTGGAATTAAGAAGAACAGAAGCAGGAATTTTCTCCGAAGAGGATAAGAATTATCCTTCTGTAAACTTGTATGATTTTGAAAAAGCAGTTCAAGAGTACCAAGGAGGAAATGAAACTCTTTTAAGAGAAATCCTAATCCCCGGGGAGATAATTTTTGAACTTATTGAACCAGTTTTTATTGGGGAGTCAAATCTCAAAAGAATTTACACGGGTAAGCCAATTCATTATGAAGATCTCCTTAAAAAACAAAATTTTGAAAAAGGAAAAGTTATCTCAATTTTTTCAAAGGAAAATTTTATTGGGATTTATACAGTTGTTAATGATGCTGAAGTTTTTGCTAAAGGTGAATTTGTCATGCAACCTCTTTCCGAGAAAGAAAAATCTTAATAATCAAAGAAAGAATTAAAATTCCTCCGATGATAGTTGCAATAAGAAAATCATTTCTAGGTTTTTCCATTTTAGAAGGTTCATTATTTAAATCCAGTTTCTGATTAAAAGTATAATTCTCTTCAGGGGGATAGATCGTTTCATTTACAATAATCTCATTAGAGAGGCCGTTCTTTAATTCTTTCTGATCATCTAGCTGTATTTCAATATAGTTCATATTATCATCTAAAATGAATGGACTAAAAGATCCCCCATAAACATGGGGAGATTTTAAGAAATTTGTTATTTCTAATCTGTTTGTGTAATAATCTGTCTGGAAAGTCTTAAAATTTATTGGCAGAATATAAAGAGTTTTTCCTAAGGAGGAGGAATAAAGATATTTTACAATTTCCAAATAGAAAAAATCGCTAGAAATCCCGTCCGCTTCAGGAAAATAATTCATGGAAAGAGGTAGATTTAAGATAACATATTTCCCTTTAGAGTGTATTAAGTTTATAGCTTCTTTTATAAATGCATTATAATTTTGATCGTCAAATGGTTTATTTATTCTTTTGTTAAAATAATGCTTTGGAGAATTTGGATTATAATCTGGAAAATTTTGATAATCATTTCTGTCTAAAAAAATTCCGTTCGCTTCATATGTATTTAAAATTCCTGATAAATCTTGAAGAATATGTTCTTTCCACGCCCCTTCTCTTAAGCTCATGATATAAAGTTGGTCATAAGGAATTCCTTCTGTCCAATATCCTTTAGAGTAATTTCCTTGTTCGTCAATCATAATATAGTCTTTATATAATTTAAGTGCTTGATCATGTTGCATTTCTGCAGCATTAAAATACAGGAAAACAGTCATTCCATTATCTTGAAATCTTCTAATTAAATTATTCAGTTTTTCAACATCTAATGGATTCCCATAATAATCAGTCCAATTTCCCGATGAAGAATAAACTCCATAATTTGGCGCCCAACCATGTATTTGGATAAACTTATAATTATTTGATTTTAATGTTGCAATCTCTTCATCCGAAATATTTCTTGGAAATGTGATATACCATTTACCATCTATTGCTAAAGGAGATGAAGAAACATAATCAAATGCTTTTTTCTTTGCCACACTCAATTCTTTATCTAAAGAGATTGTAAGTTTTATAGTTTGTTTATTATTTTTACTATCAAAATATAATATATTTGAAAAATAAGAAAGAGGAACATCAGCTTCTTTATATATTGAAAATCCTACATTTCCTGCCCTTGGTTCATTGTTCATTATTAAAATTCCGGAATTAGTTTTATTGAGATAGATATAATCCGGTCCTTCTAAAAATTGATTTAGTGCAACTCCTTCATTTTCGATTTCAGAATATCTCTTGGCGGATACTTCAATTTTATCGTAATCTCCAATAATTTTTATCAACGGCGAAACATCATAGTTTTTAACTACTGACTCATTTAATCTGAAAACAATTCTTGTTTCAAGATCAGTTATGACCTCATTTCCATTATACAATATTTCCGTAGTCCAATGCAAATTGGTATCTGTAATTTGGTAAATATATTGTATAGAAAAAGCTCCCTCATCTTTAAAAAAAATAATCTCTTTATCCGTTTTTTTAATCAATTCAGCTTTTGATTCAGAAGGTTTATTATAATCTTCATGCCAAATCTCATTTGTAAAATAAGCAAATCCCGAAGGTTTATTTAAAAAATTTGTTCCAAGGTTTTTATCAATTATCCCAATCAATAATCCAGTCTCATCATCGATTTGAAAAATTGCATCTTCGTTAGTTAAAAGCGAAGCAGTTTGTGCATAAACAAATGAAAGATTGAGAATCATAAATAAAAATAAAATGAAAAATTTATTCATCATCAAAAGAATACTAAAGAGATATTTAAAAATTAAACGATTCCAGGGTAGTTGAGAAAAATATATATACTTTAAATTCCATTTCAAATTATGCCTAAAGAGGGAAAATTATTTAAGATGGTGAACTCCTTCAAGTTAAAGGTGTTACTCCCAATTTTTTGTTTATCTCTTTTGCCTAGTTGTTATACCCATATTGAAACTTCTTCAAGAGTGCCACCTTCAATGAAAGAAAAAATTCCAGCTTATGGAGATTTAGATCGGGATGGAATTCCAAACATTTACGATCCAAATCCTTATATTTATAATTATCACCCTAAGTCGAATGGCATCTGGTTTAATTTTTATTATTTTCCATTGCGTCCTTATCATAAGTTTTCTCCACCCTGGGAAAATTTCCATCATCCAAAACCTCATTTTAATACAATGCCCGTTGTTCCAAAAGAAAAAATGAACAATGAAAGAACAAGAATTAGAAATGATGATGGTAATCGAAATAATAAAAATCGTGGTGTTCAAAAGGGAAACTCAAATCAACATCAAGGAAAAATAAAGACTAGGTAAGCTTATTAATTTCAAATTCTATTTCTTTTTATGAGACATTTTATTTATTTTTCAAGTTCAGCCGCAACTTCAGGAAAAGCTTTAAGTGATGGAAATCTTATGAAAGCTGGAAGAATGGATATTGCGATTCATTCTTTTATTCAAGGAGTTTTTTTATCCCATGGATTTAGAAAAGATGTGACCTTTCATTTTGTATTTTATGGGATGCCAGATCCTCCGAAACACATAGAAATAACTGTAACAGATGATCTTGAAATTTCAAAAAAAGATGTCGGGACTTTAATCAAAAAAATTTTATATAAATCGGGAGGAGAGAAAAAAACAGAAGTTTTTCCAGGTTGTTTCGTTGAGAAAAAGAGTTTTTTAAAAATTGTGGAAGAACTTCTTGAAAAAGATATAGAATGTTTCATTTTAGAAAAGAGTGGAGACTTTATAAGGGATATAAAAATTTCAAATGAGTGTTGCTTCATATTAGGAGATCATGATGGGCTTCCAAAAAAAGAAATTAAAAGATTAAAAAAATCTCTGAGTCCAATTTCGATTGGTCCAAAGATGTATTTTGCTTCCCAAACAGTGGCAGTAGTAAATAATGAATTGGACGTGAGAGGAATTTAAAGGATAAATTATTAAATCCAAAGTTGATTGAATTTTATGAACATTCGAGGGATAGAATTTCTTAGAAGATTAAAGCTACCTGCTCCAAGGAAAGAAATAATTTCAAGGGATCTCTCAAAGATTGACCTAGAAGAATTATATCTTGGAGCGCAAAGAGGAGCAACAATTATTGCATTTGATTATTCAGAGAAGATTAATCAAAATCCTATTTTTGAAAAAAATGTAAGAGAATATAAAATTAAAAGAAAAGAATATTTTTTAGTTTTAGAAAATTTGATCGAAAAATTGTCTAAGGAAGGGGTTGAAAAGCAAAATATGATTTTTTTAACTCATCAAACGTATGTCCCTCAAGAAATTTCTCTTTCTGGAAGAATTAGTTTGGATATCAATGAGGAATCCTCGGGAAGGATAATAATTGAAATGATTAAATCTTTGAGAAAAGCAAATTCTAACTTTAATCCAGACTTTGTCTATCAATGCCCAATCATTGGAGGGCGGGTCTTCCGTTCAGAGGGTCAAATCAATCGAAAAAATTTAGAGATTAGACAAAATTTAATTTCTAGACTAATCAGTGATATCTCTAAGATACCAGGAAATCCTTATGCAGATTTTGAGGTGTACTCCGATACTGGAGAATTGTTTTATCATGATCTTTTTTTAAATCTCAAAAAATGCAATTTAGAAAGCTTTTTTTAATGATTCTAAATAAACCGATTTCTAGTTCCAAAAAATACACAATAAGAAATAAAAACCATCATTTGGTTATAATTATATGAAAAAGTCTATTCGTCTTTATATTTCTGGATTAGTTCAGGGAATTTTCTTCAGAAGTTTTGTAAAAGAAAATGCTGAAAAGTTAAACATAAAGGGGTTTGTAAGGAATCTTGAAGATGGAAGAGTTGAAGTTTTTATTGAAGGAAATTTTGAGGATGTTGTGAAAATGGTGGAGCTTTGTAAAAAAGGTCCGAAGCATTCAGAAATAAAAAAAGTAGAAGAAAAATCTGAACGTTTTCAAGATTTAAAATCATTTAAAGTTTTACACATTTAAAATGATAAAAGTAATTGCAGTAGATTTTGGGGGAGTTTATTTTACTTGGAATTATAAAAAATATTTACTTGAAATTTCCAAAGTCACAAATACTAATCCTGAAAAAGTAAAAAAAGCATTAAGCACACAAAAATTATTAGATTTTCATGTGGATAAAATTTCTGAAAAAGAATATTGGAATTCCTTTTGTAAAAAAATAAATAAAAAAATTGATCATAAGATTTTGAAGAAGATAACTTTAGATCAATCCAAGCCAATTATCCAAGTTATAAATTTGATTAGAAAACTAAGAAAAAATTATTATATTATCCTTTTGGCAAATCAAACTAAAGCTCTTGATGATTTAGATAGAAAATATCATTTTTACAAGGATTTTGATTTGTTATTAAGTTCTCATATTATAAAAATGCAAAAGCCAAACAAGAACATATTCAAAATGATGTTAAATAAAACCCATTTAAACCCATCAGAAATAATTTTTATAGATGATACAAAAAAAAATATAGATGTTGCCAAAAAAATTGGGATCCATGGAATTCTTTTCAAGAATTTCAATCAATTAAAAAAAGAAATTAACAGAATTATAAAATGATATACACAAATTCAGATGGGGGTGCAAGGGGAAATCCAGGTCCAGCAGCAATAGGTTTAATTGTAAGAGATGGGGAAAAAGTTTTAGAAGAATTTTCTGAAGTTCTCAAAAAACCAACTACAAATAATTTTGTAGAATATATGGCCCTCATCAAAGCACTTGAAGTTGCTTCAAAATATACCCAAGGAGAAATTACATGCATCTTAGATTCTGAGCTTGTCGTAAAGCAACTTCTTGGGAAATACAGTGTAAAAAATCCTGCACTTATGAAACTTTTTTTGGAAGTTCAAAAAATTCAAAATAGATTTGATAAAATCACCTACAAACATGTTAGACGAGATGATCCTCATCAAAAGCATGCAGATTATCTTCTAAACCAAAAGTTAGATGAAACGTTTGGAAAGAAGAAAGAGAAACACCCACTTTCTTGCAACAATCTTTAAAAAAGAATTGGCATTTTCTTTCCGATGAAGTTTGAAATAAAAAATATTAAATATCCTCTTTCTGGATGGAAAATTCATATTTACGGAGAGAATGAAAAAGATTCAAGATTAGTTTATTCTTCAATCAAAGATTTGATTCTTCAAAATAATCTCAGTTGTAAAATTGCCTTGCAAACTTTTTTTGAAGTTACTCACAAGCAAAAGCAAGAAGGGAAAGCGGTAACAGTTTATTTTCCTCCAGAAGTTATTTCTGAAAATAAACTTGAAAAGATTATCCAAGGTCTAAAAAAAGATCTTGAAAAAATTAATTATAAAAAAGATAAGCAAATTTTTGGAGATAAAAAATTATCTGATTCTATTTATTACCGGTATGAATTGAATATCCCCTTGGTCAAAGAAGGTTTTGGTGAAAGGGCATTTGATGTGCACTATAGAAAAAGTGAGGGTAATTATAACATCGAACATAACCCAGATCCATTCGAATCAATAAAAATATAAACCATTTCTTCCAAATATTCTAATGGGACGTGAAGAACAAATAATTGAGGAAAGAATAAAAAAAATAGATGAATTACGAAAATCTGGAATTAATCCGTATGCTCATAAATTCTCTTTGGAAGAAAAAAGAAATTTGTCAAGAGACATAAAAGAAAAATATTCTAAACTCGATAAAGAGGGAAAATCAAAATCTTCAGAGGTTGTTGCAGGAAGGGTTATGACAAAACGGGATTTTGGTAAAATTTCTTTTGTGACACTTCAAGATTTAGGGGGAAATATCCAACTTGTATTTCAAGACAAATTAACGCCTGAAACGGCAATTGAACTTTTCAAGAAAATAGATTCCGGAGATATTGTCGGAGCAAAGGGAAATCCTATGAAAACAAAAACAGGAGAGGTTTCTATTCTTGTAAAAGAATTTTTCATTTTGACAAAATCAGTTCTTCCGTTGCCAGATAAACATAAAGGATTAAAAGATGAAGATGAACGTTTAAGAAAAAGGTATTTAGATATAATCATGGACGAAAATGTAAAAGAACTTTTCATAAAAAAACAAATTTTCTGGTCCACAATTAGAAATTTTTTAATTAAAAAAGAATTTTTGGAAATTGAAACTCCGATTTTAGAAAGTTCAGCTGGAGGAGCAGCAGCGACACCATTTAAAACTCATCACAATGCACTTGATTTAGATGTCTATTTAAGAATTTCAATGGGAGAGCTTTGGCAAAAGAAACTTCTCGTGGCAGGATACGAGAAAACTTTTGAAATAGGAAGACAATTTAGAAACGAAGGAATGGACGTTGAACATTTGCAAGATTATTCACAAATGGAATTTTATTGGGGTTATGCAAATTATGAAGACGGAATGAAACTTGTTGAAGAAATGTACAAGCTTATTGCAAAAAAAGTTCTAGGCACATTGAAATTTGAAAGAGGTGGGCACAAAATTGATCTCTCTAAAAAATGGGTTCAGTATGATTTTGAAAGTTTGATAAAAGAAAAAACTGGAATTGACATTTACAAAGTAGGAAAGACAGAAATTTCAAAAAAATTAAAAGAATTAAATTTAGAATTTGATCCTAATCTCGAAAAATGGAGAATGGTCGATTTACTTTGGAAGTTTTGTAGAAAACAACTTTCTGGACCAGGATTTTTAGTTGGACAACCTGTTGAACTTACACCGTTGGCAAAGAGAAAAGAAGATGATAAAAGAAAAGTTGAGCAGTTTCAAGTAATTTTAGCTGGAAGTGAAGTTGGAAATGGATATTCGGAATTGAATGATCCCTTAGATCAGGAAGAGCGATTAATTGAACAAAAAAAGCTAGGAGAAAAAGGAGATTCCGAAGCAATGGAACATGATACAGGATTTATAGAAGCCCTTAAGTATGGAATGCCCCCTGCATGTGGATTTGGAGTTTCAGAAAGACTTTTTAGTTTCTTAATGAATAAACCAATTAGGGAATGTGTAATTTTTCCTTTAATGAAACCCGAGAAAGAATAAAATCTTTAAGCTTGTCCAGTTTCGCTAAACTTCTTCATAAGTTTTTCAACAATCACTTGAGGAGCGAAACCTTTTCTGCTGCAGTTTTTTATGAATTCATCATAGATCTTTCTATCAATAGTATAATCTATTTTCATTTTCTGAGCACCAGGAGGTGTTGCTGCCATGAGAAATATAAATAAGTTTAGTATATAAACTTGAGTACTTCTTTTAGAAATTAATTTAAACTTCTAAGTTTTATTTACCTAATGAAAATTCCTATAACTCGTTCGGAAGCAATCGAACTTCTAAAATCTCAAAATCCAGAGACTTTTGATTTTATTCATTATTTGATGTCTGAAGCGGTGATGAAAGAAGTTGCAAAAAAACTTGGAGAAGATGTTGAATATTATGGAATGCTTGGTCTTTTACATGATATCGATTGGTCAATCACAAAAACCAATTTAAGTACCCACTTATCGAAAGCTCCAGGAATTTTAAAAGAAAAAGGATTTGACGAAGAATTCATTAAAACAATTGTATCTCATGGTTATGGTTTTGAAGAAATTCCAAGTTTAAACGAGAAAAAGAGAACCACAAAAGTTGAGCATATACTTGCAGCTTGTGAAACCTTGACAGGGTTAATCTATGCTTATGCGCTCATGAGGGGAAAAAAGATTTTAGAGATGGAAGTAAAAGGTTTAAAGAAAAAATTTAAAGATAAGGCTTTCGCTGCAGGATGCAGAAGGGACATAATACTGGAAATAGAAGAAACGGGACTAACTTTGGATGAACTATTCGAGGCTGCAATCGAAGGAATTAAAAACATTAAGCACGATATAGGTTTAGAATAAAATGGTACTGATTGTCAAATCGAACATAAAGAAGGTTGTAAGTGACTTGCAAAAAGGTGACGAAGAAGTAACTTCTGTTGCCGAGGAAGTCGGAACTGCTCTGGAAATAAGGGTTGAAGAAATGCTTGAAAGAGCAATCAAAAGAGCAAAAGAAAACAAGAGAAGAACTTTACAGGCAAGAGATTTGTAACCTTCAAGTCAAAGACCTTTGTAAAATATATAATGGAAAGTACACTTTATATTATATCTTTTTAATTAATATGTTTTTTAAAATATATGTTCTAGTATACAGATAGATAATTTTCTAACAATCTTTTAATAGTTCTAAATTGTTTTATAGTCATGGAAAGAATAGACAAAAATGCTAAAGAAAAATTTATGAAAGAAATTGAAAAAGCAAATAGTGAAGAGTATGAAACAGAATGGAAAGAAGGGTATCCCATATCAAAAAAGAAAAGTGAAGTTAAAAAAGGTCGAACTTCTAGGGCGAGAGGAGCAAGATTTGAATTAAGAGTAAGGCATGATTTGGAAAGCAAAGGAAGAATTGTTGACAAATGGAATAATAATGTTGATTTAGAAGAGGGAAATTTAATCATTGCTAAAAGAAAATACAATCCTTTTTCAAAAGTTATGACTCTTGGAACAGGTTTCCCAGATTTCATTTCAATAAAGCATGTTCACGACGGATTGTATAGTGTAATAGGTGTAGAAGTAAAAGTGAATGGAGTTCTTTCCAAAATAGAAAAGGAAAAATGTGTGTGGTATTTAGAGAAAGGAATTTTTTCGGAGATTTGGATTGCACAAGAAAAAAAAGATGGAAGAAAGATCGGAATAGAGTATGTTGATTTCAAAGAAAGATATATGGAATAAATTCCAACAAAATTTAAAAATTACATTCTTTTACTATGAAGATGAAATTACTTCTTTTTGCATTTGCATTTATATTATTTTCAGGTTTCATTTCTGCTTCATGTTCTTCAGGACAAATTAACATTAATACTGCTTCTCTAAGTGATCTCGATCAATTAAGTGGAATCGGTCCAGCCAAAGCCCAGGCAATTATAGATTCAAGGCCTTTCAATTCAATTGATGATTTAATTAATGTAAAAGGGATAGGAGAAGTAACCCTCGCAAATATAAAATCTCAAGGTCTTGCTTGCGTAGAAGGAAGTGATTCTCAAGAGGAAGATAATTCAAATAAAATAACTTCAGAAATAGAAGACGCTTCTTCTAAAATTGATGATCAAAATGAAATTGCTAAAGAAGATTCTGATGAATCTAAAGATTCCGAAGACAATAAAGTTCTTTTTATCTCAAAATCAGATGATAAAAAGGAAGAAGTAAATTTATCAATTCCAATAAATCTTAACCCAAAAGATATAAAAAGTTCAAATTCGGTTCAAAATGAAGAAGGTAAAGATTATTCAAAATACTTATTTTTTGTATTTTGTGTGCTCCTTTTAGGGTTATATCTTCTAAAATTTAGGAAAAGAAAAAATGAGTGGAAAAATTGAAGAAAACAAAATGAATGCAGTCATGATCATAGAGATAATGGGAAGGCCAAAAGAGCATTTAATTCAAACTTTAGAGGCTCTTTCAAAAGAAATAAGTGAAGAGAAAGGAGTTAAGATCGTTACTAAAAAAATAAATGAACCAGTTTTAGCAAAAGATCAAAAGGATTTATTCACAACCTTTGCAGAGATAGAAATTGAAGTTGAAGACCCTTTGCTTCTTACAATTTTGATGTTCAAATATATGCCTTCTCATCTAGAGATTGTGGAGCCTGAAAAGTTCATTTTAACGAATGTTGGATTTGGAGATATTTTAAATGAGATTACTAGAAGACTCCATAGATATGAAGAACTTGTGAGAGTTATGCAAATTCAAATGCAGGCTCAAGCTCAAAAGGTTCCACAGTTAAAAGTAATTGAGAATATAAAAGAAGAGAAGAAAGAATCTAAGAAAGGAAAGGGTAAATCTAAAAAAAAGTAAAAATTTCTATTTCTTAAAAAATCCACCAGAAGTCATTTGTGTTCTTGAGAATTTCATTTTAAAAAACCAAATTAAAAAGATTGCGGTGACCCCAATTAAAACCCATCCAACTGTTGTCCAAGGTGAACTCGAAGGTTCTTTTACAATGCAATTTCCCTTACAACATTGGGTATTCAATCCGTCGACAAGAGTTCCATCGCATTCTTCTGTATCAGCACAAATTAATAAATTAAGTTCTTCACATGTTTGAATAGTATTTTCTTCTTGGGGTACAGATTCATTTTTGATAGATAAATTCTCTTCTATTTTATTTATTGTTTCATTATTGGTCGAATTGTTCTTAGGTGCAGGGGTTCCAAAAAGAATCTCCCAGAAACTTTTAGTTTCATTTTGGGAATTTTCCTCAGCTGGAGGAATTATCTCTTCACTATTTTCATCCAAAGGAAAAGTTTGATTTTCTATAGGAATTTCAGTTAAGGTTGAATATACAAGAGATGAATAGGTTTCATTTCCGTATGTGAACAAAATATTTTCAAATTTATTCCCTCCAAAAGTTTTTAGGGTTACATTTTTTGTTTCTCCTTCTTTAAGACTAACCATTTTTGTTGTTGTACCTTCTAATCCATATTCAACATCAATTCTTTTAGTTTCAAAATTTACAAGAGTAAGATTATAATAATAGTCTTTAGGGACTGAAATTGGAGGGCTAATTTTGGCAAAAGCTTTCTTATTCGTAATCACAAATTCTTTTGTAATATTTTCTTCACTCCAAGACACTCCAGAATAATATTTCACTCCTTTCATCTGGATTGAATAATTTCCAGGCTCTCTGTATAAAGGAATTGAGCAATAAAAATAATAATCTCCTTCAAGTGTTTCTAACGAGCAAGGTTCAAAAGAAATGTATGATTCTTCTCTGTAAATATAAATATTTGATTTTAAAAGGGGAGTATAAAAATTTCCAGAAATTTTTGCGATGAAGTTTTCTCCAGCAGAATAATTTGAGTTAATTTCAATCTGTACCGCAGAAACAAGAGTCATTTCTAGAAAAATTGTGAATAGAAATAAAATGGGGAATAAAGCTTTCTTTTCCATTTTATTTTCCAATTTCTTTTAATTTTTTCAAAACTTCATCTAACTCTTTTGGAGATTTTTGTTTTGGAACAAATCTTTGAGGAGGTCTTGATTCAGGAATTACTCTTCGTGGAGTTGGTGGAGTAATTCTAGTTACCCTTGAATATCCAGGGGGGAATCTTGGAGGCATTCCTCGACTATTTGATGATGAACCGCTTCCTTTCTTTGCTTTTCTTTCGTCTAACCATTCTCTTATTTTATCTCTATAAATTATTCCGATTACAACTAAGATAACTAAAAAGAATAAAATCCATATCCACCAGTAACTTCCAGAGGATTGTTTAATAGGTTTCACACAACAGAAATCAGTATTATCACTACAAGTATAACTGCCATTCGATTTTTCTCCAGACTCACAAACTGTTCGACAGATCCTAGAATTGTCAAGATCATTTTGACATGAAGGAGCAATGTCTTGTTTTTTAACACATTCTCCAGCTCCGGTACAACAAGTTTCTCCATACCTCAAATCGTCGGTTGAAAGAGAATTTCCGCCTATAGAACATTCTTCATCTAAAGAACAGATCTCTCCATTTTTGCTTGTACAAGTGATATCATTTGCGGTGCTTGAATCACAACACACATAAGCAGTTGAATCCCCACAACTATAATCACTTAAAATCTTTCCCCCATTACATGAGGAAGTAAATCCACAACTATATCCTTCATCCTCACATTCACTTAATCCACTATCTCCAGATTTAGCACAACAAATTTCTGTTTCAGTAAGACAGGTATATTGGGGTTTCTCAGTTCCAGAGCATGATGCAGAATTGGTCACACAGGAATATCCAGCTTCAGAACAAAATGTAACGTCATCTCCTCCGTCTATCACGTTTGTTCCTTTAGGCCATAGCGAATATAAAATAAATCCAGTCGAAACAAGATTGTCATTCTCCCAGCATCCACTTGGAGATTGAAGATTTAACAATTCTGTTTTAGCTTTAGTTTTTTGGTTTAAGTCTTGATTTTGAAAAGGTAAAAGTGCAAGTGCTGTATCATAATATTTTCCTTTTCCTCCAGAAATTCTCCAAAGATTATCTGCAAGGTTTTGTTTCCCTAAAAGATTTGTTTTATCTTGAAGACTTCCAGTTAAAATATATAAAAATGATTCTGGGAGATATTGTGGAAAATTAGGAGCAGTTGTTTCAAGATAAGGTAAAAATTCTGAAACATTATTTCCTAGAATATTAAGTACAGTTGTACTCCAAAGTGAACCAAGAATGTCACAACTTCCCCCATTCAAAAAACAGTATGAATCAATTTTTTCAACTGTTGTTCCTCCAGAATTTGCTCCATGAACTTCTGGCGAAATGTGATAAGTTAAAGAATTTTTTTCTTGAAATAAAAGAGTTGAAACAAAACTTTCATTACATGAAATTTCAAATTCCTCTTCATAACAAGAAGGAGCTATCTTAAACCAATAACCGCTTGTAGTTTTAGTCAAGCACAGTCCGGCATTCTGATTGATTTTTTTATCTTCTCCAATTTTAAATGTATAAGTACTATAGTCTTGGTCTCCACCATAACTTGCTGTACATGAAAGTGGTCGCTCACTATCAACTTCAAGGTACCAATTTAAATCAGAAGAAACTCCTTTCTGTTTTAAAAGCCATTCAACAGGTAAATCGGTATTTGCTCCAGCATTATCGAGAGCAAGAGCAGCTTTAGCAGTCATCTCCAAATCACAACCTCCATCAGGCCAACAGGTTTTATTAAAAGAATTATTCAAGAGTTCCGTTTTACATTTTCCAGAAGTGAGGAGTGAAAAGATTTGCTCTTCCGTTTCTAATTTTGAGCAAGTTTGATTATCAATTTTTTCATTAAAACATTTATACGCTTTTTGAACTCCTTCAGTTTCACTCAAAGCAAGAACTCCTGCCAAGGTTAGGCTTAAAATTACAAATAAAATGGTAAATATTGCAACCCCTTTTTTCATATTTAAATTACAACAGTCATCCTTTTAAATATTTCTTAATTTTTTAGCAATCTTCTCGAGCATGAAAAATCTTTTTGAGTTTATTTTTTCTTATTCTCTTCAAGATTTTTTACGGTGGCATAACTTACTGGGTTTTTTAATCTAAGTTCTTCAGAATTTGGAATTGCTCCCATTGCCTGATAATAATCGGATGAAAAATTTGGGGGCATAATTGGTTTTCTTCTATAACTCCAACTTAATTGAGCAGTAATATACCCTTTTTTTAATTGGGTTTCATTTTTTTTGTTCCAATCGAAAATTCTTTTTTCAAGTTCTTCTTTTTCTAAACCAATACTTCTAAAAAAGTTGATTAAAGCAAAGAGCGCTCTTTTTTTTCCATCTTTAACTCCTTCGAGAATTTTAATTATTGTTGGAGGAAATTGAGTATCTTTTAAATTTTCAAGTTTGATTGATTTAAAATTTTCATATTTTCCAGAAGCATTCTTAGAATAGTCTTTATCTACCCCAGAACTTTTTGCCCAATCAAGTGCTTGCATTACAAACTCTGCTGCTTCATTTTCTTCAGCTTCTGGTAAGAATGTTTTTATCTTAACTCTTAAAGGATCAGCGTCCTTAAACGTGAAATTTTCAAGCTCTTCATAGTCTAGAACAACGCTCACTAAAGAAGTTTTTTCATGAAGAGAGTAGGGCATTCTAAACAAATGTCTCGGAGAAACTAATACTAAGTCCAATCCCATTAAGGAGTAAATATCTTTCTCTTCACGGCTAAAATTTTCCGGGTTTTCATTAGAATTGAGTTTGCACCTTTCACATTCTATAAATTTTTTTAATGGACGAAAGCTCATTTCATTTTTGCATTTATAACATGTCGGAAGTTTTCCTTTAGTACCCATTCTAAATTTTCTAATTTCAAAAACTTGGCATTTATCACATCTAAATTCAACATTTCTAAGTTCCATTGCAAAGTCTCCGCACTTTTTACAGAGGTATCCAGTTTTCAAATTTCCTTCAAGTTCTTTTTCAAACTCTGGAGGAAGAATTGATTTCAAAACGCTTGCTGAATAATTTCTGGTGTACGCAATAAGTTTTCTTGGAAGTTCGGGAAAAAGATTTTTTGTTTTGATTCCATTTATCTCTTTTGGAAAAGCATCCCAGGGAACAATAATGTGAAATCCTTTTGAACCAGAAAATTTAATCCCCATATTTTTGATTCCATGCTGTTTAAAGGTTTCAACAATTGCCTTTGCCGCAAGTTTAGAATATTTTATTCCGTGTTCACAATCTACGTCTATTAGTAAATCCCATCCAATTCGAATCTCATCAGATTGGTCTCTACTCATCCCAGTTTCTATTTTTAGAGGATCACTCCAGAGCTCTTCAGAAGCATGAAATGAAGTTGCACCCTTTTTTGCAAGACCAAATACATCTCCCTTAAACTGTAAGATATCTGGTCTTTTACCAAATCCTTCAAAGTATCTTGGAGAGATTTCTCTCTTTTTTGAAAATTCAAAAATTGCCTTTTGGATTTCTGGAGCAGAATAATACATTTGAGTGATTTTCTTAATCTTCTTCTCTTTCGAAATTTCAGAGTCTTTTTCCATCAAAAAAGATAACAAAAAAGATTTATATAATTACTCTTCCCACTACAAAAATACTTAAAAGACAATCATCCATTAAAAGAATATGAAATTAAAATTAGAAGACCCAACCTTGTTCACAAAAGCTATAGAATTAATCTCAGATTTAGTTCTCGAAGTAAGGATTAAAATAAGTGAATTTGGGCTTTCACTTGTTGCAATTGACCCAGGAAATATTTCAATGGTCTCTCTTAAAATTCCAAAAAGTGCATTTAAAGAATTTGAGTCTGGAGAAGAAGTACTAGGAGTAAATCTTGAAAATTTGAAAAAAATTTTAAAAAGATCTTCTAAAACAAGTGCACTATTTTTAGAAAAAAAGGAGAATTTCTTGGAATTAAAAATTGAAGATAACATAAAAAGAATATTTAATTTAAATTTGATAGAAGTTGAAAGGGAAGATAAGGAATTTCCGGATCATCTTGAATTTTCTTCCAAAGTGATAATTGATTCTGGAGAATTAATAAGTTCTATTGAAGATTGTTTAGTCGTTTCCGACGCTTGTTCTTTTATTATCGAAGAAAAAAAGTTCATAATTGAGGCCAAGGAAACAAATTCTGCAAGGTCAGAATTTTCTTCAGATGAAGTTGAAATCGAGGCCGAAGATTGTCTTTCTCGTTATAGTTTAGAATATTTACAAAAATTTACAAAAGCAGGAAAACAATTTCCCAAAACAACTTTAAGATTTGCAAGGGATCATCCATTAAGAATTGATTTTTCAAGTGAGCATTTAAGTCTTAGTTTTCTTTTGGCTCCGAGAGTTGAAACTGAAGATTAAATTTAATAAAATTTTGTTTTTCTGCTCGGAAAATTTGCCCAAAATTTTTCAATTCTAATTGAAATATTTATAAATAGAAATATCCTTAAAAAGAAATGAAAGGGGCGCCATTAGGAAGTAAAGAAAATACAAAAGGTCAAGTTACAATCTTTGTGATTCTTGCTTTGGTTATCGTTGTTGCAGGAGTATTAATATACTTTTTTTACCCAAATATTATTTCAACATCAAATTCTCTTGAAGAAAATCCAAAAATTTATTTTCAAAATTGTATAGAAGATACTTTGCGTCAGAATGTAGAGACTCTTAGTTCTCAAGGAGGAAGTATAACTCCTGGGGCAAACATAACTTACAAAGGTGAGCAAATAGAATATTTATGTTACACGAATGAATATTACACTCCTTGTGTAATTCAAGTTGCACCCTTAATATTTCACATTGAAAGTGAATTAAAAAATAGTCTTATACAAAAAGTTAATGAATGTTTTGATTCAATGAAAGCAGATTATCAATATAAAGGATATCAAATTTCTTCTAATAAAGGAGAATTCAGCGTCGATCTTCTTCCAAAAAAGGTCATTATACAAAGTAATTCAACGTTAACTCTTTCGAAAGACTCAACCCAGAAGTATGAATCATTTGAAGCAGTTTTGGACAATAATCTTTATGAACTTGCCTCAATTTCAAGAATGATCGTTTCATGGGAAGCGGTGTATGGGGGAAGTGAGCCTATGTTATTCATGAGTTATTATCCAAAATTTAATATTAAAAAGAACATGCAAAGTGATGGAACAAATATCTATATTATAATTGACACTGAAACAGGAGATAAATTTCAATTTGCTTCAAGAAGTTTAGTTCAGCCTTTGGGGGTGGCGTTCTCTTAAAATGAGAAAAAGAGTAATTCCTTTAATTTTTTTAACATCTATATTAGTTTTAACGTTAATTCTTTTTTCAATGAGTTTTGTTTCTGCAGAAAGTAATGTTTGTTGTGAGAAATTAAAGACAGGTCAGTTTTGCCAGAATGCCCCTATTGTTGAATGTGATACTTCATTTGAAACAGCTCCGACTTCTTGTGAATCTACAAATTTTTGTTCAGTAGGAACTTGTATAGATAGTCAGGAAGGACTTTGCGAAGGACCAATTTCTAAAAATGTTTGTAATAATGGCGGCGGGGTTTGGGATCCAAGGGCCGCAACAGAGGTTCCACAATGTAATGAGGGATGTTGTATTGTTGGAGATGGAGCATTTATTGCAACACAGACAAGATGTAAAAAAATGGCCTCAGATTATGGCACCCAAACTAATTTTAATCCATCAATAACATCTGAAGTTCAATGTTCGGCAAATGCCGGAGGGGATATCAAAGGGGCTTGTACTTTTGAAAAAGAAAGTGCAAAGACTTGTAAACTTTTAACAAAAACAGAGTGTAATAGTATGAAAGGGGATTCTCAAAATTCAAACGTAGACTTTTTTGAGGGGATCTTATGCTCAGATGAAACTCTTGGAACAAACTGTGGTCCAACTGAAGAAACTACATGTGTTCCAGGACAAGATGAGGTTTATTTCGTTGACTCTTGTGGCAATTTAGCGAATGTTTATGACTTTAATAAAATCAAGGATAAAGATTATTGGTCAAAGATTGTTTCTAAGGAAGATTCATGTAATGCAATTGGGAACAATGCAAATTCTCTTAGTTGTGGAAATTGTAATTATCCACTTGGAAGCACTTGTTCGGCATATAAAAGAGGAGAAACTTCAGTTCCAAATGTTGGAAATTATATATGTAAAGATTTGGGATGCACTTTTAATGGAGTTAAATATCAACATGGAGAATCTTGGTGTGGTCTAGCTCCAGGCACTTCAAATATTACTGATAAAAACAACGATGGAAGTTATTTATACAATGGCAAAACTTCAACTCCAAATATTTTAACAGAAAATCTTCCTGGTTCAATTTATGAAAGATTAAGTTGTTACAATGGAGAGATTAGCATAGAAAATTGTTATGATGGAAGACAAAAGGTTTGTGTTCAAGATTCTATTAATGGAATAAAGAATGCCGCTTGTACCCAAAACTTATGGCAAAGTTGTTATGAGCAAACAACAGAAAAAGATTGCATGGAAAGATCAGTTAGAAAGTGTACATGGGTCGGAACAGATTATTCATTAGGTTCTCAAAAGGTTGGAGGGGGAGCAAGTGGTGCTTGTTATCCATTAAATTCTCCCGGATTTGATTTTTGGGCAGGTGAAGGAAATGGAGACGCAATTTGTTCTCTTGCATCAATTTCTTGCGATTATGAAATTACAAAAAGTGTTGCAAGAGGATATGAGATTAAGAGTGGTTCAGCTTGTATTTCTGGAGCTGATCCAGGAGAGCGTACAATTAATCCCATTTGGGCAAATGAAATGAACAATAGATGTATCACTATTGGAGATTGTGGTCCAAAATTAAATTATTTAAAACAACCTGGGGATTTGCAAATCATTGCTGAGAAACTTCTTTCAGGTGGTGCAAGTGGGGATTATCTAAAATCAAATGGGAAAATTATCCAAACTACAAAATCAGTATTTACGACGTGGAAAGATTATATAGCAAGAGGTTAAAAAATAATTAAGAATGAAATCAAAAGAAAAGAAATTTAGAAAAGGAATGGTTGCGATGACGCAAATCTTTATTTTGGTAATTGGGATATTTGCTTTTACTTGGCTTATTGGAGGAATAACAAGTGTAAGTGCAGGCGATTCTGGAAGTAATTTAAATGATTGTACTTCTGGATTTTCTAGTGGGGGAAAAGATTATGTTGGGGTTTGTAAAGATTATGGAACATTAAAAAGTACTTACGCAAAGACACAATGTCCAATTGATCTTTCAGGATCAACGTACATTGCAAATCATTGTGGGGGACCTTCAACTACTCAATATTGTTGTGCTACTCCTAAAGCGGATACTTCAAAGGATGATTCTGGAAAAGATATTTTCGAAACTATCAAACCTCTTGGAGTTGAAATTCTAGGAAAGAAAGTTTTTGATAAGATGCTTCCAGTAAAAACCTCAGCAGGAACAGCTACAATTCCAGAAGCAGGAAATCCAGAATCGAACTCAGGAGCTATCTTAGGGATTCCTGATTATGTTATGGGTCCGTTAGCTGCAATAGCCGCAGGTTACGCTGCAAATAGAATATTCAAATCGTTAGCTAATGCAGTTGGAGCAAATGCAGATTGGTCAAATGGATTGCAAGGAATAGGAACAGGGATTGGCGTGGGTGCAACATTGGGATTTGGATTTCCAACTCTTATGGGAACAATCGGAGGATGGCTAGGAACTACGGCTTTTTTGGCATCAACTGGAATTGGAATTGTTGTAGGAGTTGTAGTAGCTTTATTCACTTCTTCAACAACGGAACAAGGAACAGTAGTATATTATTGTAATCAATGGCAACCTATCACTGGTGGAAAAAACTGCGAACTTTGTAATAATAAAGAAGTTCCATGTTCAGAATATCAATGTAAAAGTTTAGGCCAAGCTTGTAATTTTGTTCAGAGTGATCCTGAAAATAAAGGAGAACCATTTTGTTATTGGGAAAACCCAGATGATATAGATGCCCCAATTATAAAACCAAATTCGGATGTTTTAACTGTCGGATATACTTATTCAGATCCTGAAGCGGTTTCTCCTCCAGATAAAGGAGTTAAAATCAACACAAATACAGGAGATGGATGTGTCTCTCCGTTCAGCAAAGTTACATTTGGAGTAACACTAAACGAAGCTGCAAAATGTAAAATTGGGTTTGATAAACAAACTTCTTATGAGAATATGGGTATCTTCATGGGAGGAACCGATTTCCCAAGATTCAATCATACACAGACTTTAATGATCACAGAAATAAATCAAACTGTAGGAAAGGACAATTTTGTTTCTGTTTCAGTTAGATGCCAAGATCTAAATGGAAATTCAAACCCAAGTAATTTTGTTTTTGAGATGTGTGTTCAAAAAGGACCTGATACAACTGCACCAATTATTTATGAAACAAGTATTGTGAACGGAGCAAAAGTTCCTTTTGGAGTCACAAATGCAAATGTGAACTTCTATGTTAATGAACCAGCAAATTGTAGATGGTCATTTGCAGATAGAGATTATGATAAAATGGAAAATAATATGACTTGTGCAACAGAAGGATCTCAAATGAATTTAAGATTAAGTTATACTTGCAGTGCAAATTTAACAGGAATAAAAACTGCAGAAAAAACTTCATATTATGTGAAGTGCCAAGATCTTTCTCCTCAAAATAATACAAATAAAGATTACTACCTTAAACCAGAAGGATACACTTTACAAGGTTCAAGAGCACTTGTAATAACAGAAGCTTCTCCCAATGCAACCACTATCTATGATTCAACAAGTCCTGCTTCAGTAACATTTAATGCAAAAACATTAGGTGGAACTCAAGATGGAAAAGCCATGTGTTTTTATAGAGAAGTAGGGAGCATCGGATTATATACCCAATTTGATAATTCTGATTATTCTTCAAATACTCATTCAACAATTGTTCCTTTTGAAAATGGAGAGCATTCTTATTCAATAAAGTGTAATGATAGAGGGGGAAATTCAGATACTCAAGTAATAAACTTTAATGTAAGTATTGATAATAAAGAACCCCTCATTGCAAGAGCATATTATGAGGATAACCAATTAAAGATTATAACAAATGAAAAAGCAAAATGTGTTTATTCTACATCAATAGATACAGCGTGTAAATACAATTTTGAATATGGAGTTTCAATCACTTCTTATGATCAAATAAATCATCTTGCTGAATGGAACACGGATGAAGATTTATATATAAAATGTCAGGATGTTTATGGAAACCAACCAGCGAAATCAAATGAATGTAGTATTATTTTGAGAGCGCAAAATAGAAATAATTTATAATCCCATCAACTTTAAAAATTAGGAATTCTTATTCGATTTATAATGAAACAAAAAAAGGGGCAGATGAATATTTCATTTGGAATGATTTTTTCTATAATCTTAATCATTGTTTTTTTGGGATTTGCCTTTCTCGCAATTCAAAAATTTTTAGGATTTCAAAATGATGTAACAGAGAAAAAATTTTATGATGCGTTAAGTCAAGATGTGAATCAAGTTTGGACAAGTACAAAAGCATCAAAAGAAGTTGAGTATATAATTCCAAGAGGAACAACTCAAGTATGTTTCAAAAATGATCCATTCAAAAATGTTTATTTATTCTCGGATAAACCAAGCTTAGGTGAGACTATAGATCATTTAAACATCACAAAAATCATTTGTATAGACACAATTAATGGAAAAGTAAACTTTCTTTTAGAAAAATCTTATGGAGAAAATTTTGTTGAAGTTAATGAAATAAAATGAAAAACAAAAAAGGATTTTTGGACATTTCTTTTTCTTGGATTTTTGCATTTCTAATTGGGGCAATGATTCTTGTGGGTGCAGTGTATGGGGTAAACAAATTTTCAAGTGTAAAAAATACTGAAAACTCTGCGGAACTTGGAACAGCTCTAAAGAATTTATTAACTCCTCTAGAAACTGGAGTTGAATCAACAAAGTCAATTTCAATTACTCTTCCAGTGGAATCAAGAATAACCCATAAATGTGATACCTTTGGAAATTTTGGGGAGGAAACTTTTTCTGTTGAAGAAAAAGTGAAAAACCAATGGACAAAATCTGGAGTTGACATTTCTTTTCAAGATAAATATATTTTTTTACCAAAGACTCTCCAAGGAAAAAATTTCAATATTTTTTCAAAATCATTTGATTTCCCGTTTAAAGTTTCAAATTTAATCTATTTTTCTAACTCAGAGACAGTCTATTGTTTTGTAGGTTTTTCAAAATCGACAAAAACAGAATTACAAAATTTAAATCAACCAAACTTTGAATTTGATACATGTCCATCTAATTCAACAAGGGTTTGCTTAGACTCGGCAATGAACTGTGAAATTAAAGTAAACACAAATGAAAATTCAGTCACAAAAAATGGGGAAAAAGTTTATTTTGAAGAAGATGCTTTAATGTATGCAGCAATTTTTTCAGATAAAGTAACATATGAATGTGAAGTGAAAAGATTAATGCAAAGAGCAACGGAACTTTCTGAAATTTATGAAATTAAATCTTTGAATTTATTATCGGTTGGATGTGATTCTTCATTAAAAACAGAGCTTATATCTTTTGGAAAGACTCTATCCGGATTAAAAGATTCTGGAGATCTTTTTTTGATAAATAAAGAAGCAAAGAGAATAAACAATCTAAATTTTGGATGCGAATTATGGTAAACAATAAAAAAGCACAGGTAAAAGTTCAGCAAATGGCTTTTATGATAATTGGGTTAACAATCTTTTTTGTTCTAGTTGGGCTTTTTATTCTTTCTTTTGCCTTTTCAGATTTAAAGCAATCTAAGGCACTTTTAGATGAGCAAGAAGCAACACTTTTAGTTCAGAAACTTGCAAATTCTCCTGAATTTTCTTGTGGGGGAGCATTTGGAACAGTGAAATCAAATTGTGTTGATTTGGACAAAGTCTGGGCATTAAAAGAAAAGATAGAAGATTATTCTGAATTTTGGGACATAAATGGAATTGAAATTATTAAGATCTATCCAAGTTCTTCACAAGAATGTACCAATTCAAATTTCCCGGATTGTGCATATTTAACAGTTTTAGAATCCAAGAAATTAGGAATAGATAAATCTACATTTGTTTCTCTTTGCAGAAAAGAATCAGATGGAAGAAGAGTTTATGATAAATGTGAAATTGGGAAATTAATAGTGAGGTTTTCAAATGAATAAAAAGGCACAATCTGAGATGGCAGGATTTGGAATAATTGTGATTATAATTTCAATAATTATCTTAGTTTTTATTTCGTTCTCTTTAAACAAAAATCCAAATAGTCAACCTCAAAATTATGAATCAGAAGCATTCGTTCAATCTTATTTACAGTTTACAACACAATGCGAAAAAAATTCTCATTATTTGTCTTCTTTAGAATTAATTAAACTCTGCAAAAGTGGAGTAAGTTGTGATGATGGTGAAAGTTCATGCAAGGTTTTAAATGAAACGTCAAAAGGAATTCTAGAAAGCTCATGGAAAGTTGGAGAAGATTTTCCTGTTAAGGGATATGATTTTTCAATTATTTATCAAGGAGAAAATTTAATTCAAATTTTTGAAGGAAATAAAACTTCAGAGAATAGAGGATCAATACAGACTTTTTCAGGAGATTTGGATGTTTCTTTTATAAGTTATTATTAATTTAAATTTTAAAGTGAATTATCATTTCATCTATAGAAATTATTGGTTTGAGTCTTTCTCGTCCTTTAGTTTTTTCTTTCTTTAATTCAATAAATCCAAATCTTTCAAGAAGTTTAACATCATCGAATACTGATTTAAATGGTCTTTTGAGAATTTTAGCAAGATTGTAAATAGATTTAGGTTCCTTATACTTCACTGCATCAAGGATTTTCGCCTTTTCTTTTGATAGAATTTTTTTAAGTGAAGAGAGCCCATCAAAGTCATATTTCTCTTTTCCTGTTAAAAAACTAAATGTTCCCCCGCCTTCTTTTATTATAACTTCCCTTACTTTAATTTTAGCCATTTTTTATGATTTTTGTATAAATTTTAGTCTTTATCAGAATATATATCATTTTTGCATATATATATTTTTCTATCTTTTTCAAGGAAGGTTTTTTATGTAATGTCCCATAAGAGACACCGAAAACCTTTTAAATAAAACCTCTAAAATGAGGTTTTATAGAGGTAAAACCACAAATTTTAGTCCAAAGCTTTTTAAAGAAAATTTGTGTTACCTCATTACACTCAATTGGGGGTGTTCTTATGGGGCGCTAAAGCATTTGCAAAACACGAATGCAAAGCATAACCTATAAGTTGACTAAATAGTTCCCCTATAGCTATTTAGTAAAACTTCGACTGCCTTAGGTAGTTTAGTAGACAGGTAGAAAGGAGGATAAAAATAAAAAAAATGAAATTAAATTTCAAAAAAATCTCAGCAATCGCTGCTAGTACTTTATTAGCTGGTATGTCTGTAGGTTTGGCTGCTGCTGCAAATTATCCTGCTCCATTCGTTAATAGCGCTGGTGCAGCTAATGTAGCTGTTGTTTATGGTACTGGTGCTGGTGTTTCTTCACTTGATTTAGTTCAAGCTGGAAATATCCAAACTTCTTTAGCAAGTTCTGTTAAGGGAGGCACTACTACAATTGATGGTGAATATGCTAGTCTAGGTTCTGGTTCAACCAAAATCTGGTTAAATACTTCATTAAACACAGCCAAAACGACTTTGACAAAATCAGATTTGCCAACTGTTCTTGAGCAAACAACTTTCTCAGGAAATGTTGATTCAAAATTGACTTCAACATTAACAATTGGTTCAAATACTGTGACTTTCGCTAAGCAACCATCTTCAAACGAAGATCCAGTTATTGGAGTTGCAATGAATACTGCAGTTACAGGAGCATTATATAATGCCTCAGTAACAATGCCTGCTATTGCTTTTAATAGTAGTGATTCAGAAGGTGAAACAATAAAACTCTTTGGAAGAGATTTTGTAGTAAGTACAGCAACAGATGGAACTAGTTTAGTTCTATTCTCATCTGCTGAAGAAATTGCATTAAGTGTTGGAGGAACTAATCCAACTTCAAAAACAGTAATTGTAGGTGGCGTATCATACGACATCGAATTAGTTACTGGAAGTTCAACTACTAGTGCAACAATTTCAGTAAACGGAGAAAGTAAAGCTGTTACTGCTGGAAATTCTAAAAAGATTAATGGACTTGAGGTAGCTTTAAAATCAGTTACAGAGTCTACAGCATTGAATAAAATAGATGCTACTCTTTTAGTAGGTTCAGAAAAAATAACTTTCACAGATGGTTCACAGGTTCTTAAAGGATCAGAGGACGATCCTGTTGATGGAACTATGGTTTTCTTCACTGGAACAGTAGATGCATTAACTGGTTTAACAGTTTCTGTATTTGCTCCTGATAACAGTAATGATGCTCTTTTAGCTGGAGAATCTTTTAAAGATCCAGTTTTTGAGAGTTTCTCACTTGTTTTCACAGGATTGAGCTCTGGATTAGATGATGCTAGTAGAGAAATGATCTCTATTGGTAAATCTGGTGACAAGGGAATGTCTTTAACCATGACCGATAGTGATGGTGTAGAAAGTACATTTGACTTTGCGTACAACTCAACAACAACTTTCCTTGGAGATTCAAATGGTTACAAAATTGGAAATCTTGAAGGTGCGACAATTTTCCCTAACAATTACACAATGATTGGAAATGAAGATTATGGGCACTTAGTTCAATTGACAAGAGTTTACAACTTTACTGGAACAGATTATTCAAAAGATGCTGTTACATTCAAAGATGTAATTTCTGGAGAATCATATAGTATGGATTCTACAGCTGAAGGAACAGGAAGATTAACAGTAGATGGAAGGCAATACACAGTTACTTATTTAGGAACTGGTGATGCTGGAAATGCTACATTAAAGTATCCAACTTCAGATACATCTGCTACCCAATATGTATTATTCCCTACAATTAAAACAGAGAATGATGCTTTGGTTAGTTTATATGAACCTCAAACAATTACCTTAGCTACCCAAACTGGATTTAAACTTCCAGATGGAGATGGATATACAACTGTTACTTTTGCAAATGAAAGTATTGCAGGATATCTTGGTAATTGGTCAGTTGATTCTTCCGCACCCAATCTAAATTTGATTACTGGAAGTGCAGCTTCTACAGTTAATGTGACTGTTGGTCAATTAACTTATATGTTTGCAGGTACAGGAACAAATAATAGTGTAAGTGTGAAATTAGTCAATCCAAATTCAGGTGCTGCACCGATAGTTTCACCAGGAGTAGTAGTTTTCGAAGGAAAGGATGATAGCTCAAATTATGAAGCTATTGTTATTGACTTAGAAACTCACGCTGCTGGTACAAGCTCAGATCCTCTTGGAGTTAATGATGTATACTTTACTTCACCAACTCTATGGGACAGTGTTTCATTACAAAGCGATTCAGATATCTCACAATCTGTTGATTGGTGGGGAGCTCTTGTTTCTGAAGATTCTAATACTGCTTCACAAAAAGTAGTTTCAATTAGTTATCCAAAAGAACAAGTGTATGCTGATCTTGCTATTGCTGAAGCTAGTGCTACAAGTCAAGCTGGCGCTTTAGGAGATGTTCTTGTAAAAGATAGTGAGGTTTCATCAGTTGCTTCAAAGAACTTAGTGATTGTTGGTGGAAGCTGTATAAATTCAGCTGCTGCTACTGCATTAGGTGGAGCATACTGTGGTG
>Ga0208375_1000196_pt1 | contig 98107 bp, 108 predicted proteins | sample RifOxyD1_FD_184038 | JGI IMG/M metagenome (GOLD analysis project Ga0208375, IMG submission 184038) | Soil microbial communities from Rifle, Colorado - Rifle Oxygen_injection D1 (SPAdes) | ecosystem: Environmental > Terrestrial > Deep subsurface > Rock core/Sediment | place: Rifle, Colorado... | reverse complement strand
CACTTGCTCCAATACATTGTATAATTGAATTGAAGTCTTCATTGATTTGGTGGCGCCTGATTAAGGAATCGCCACCCGACTTCATTCTATCACTTCTACGGGATTTCGGGTATTTCGTAATTCAAAGTAAATAACATAAATCTGTTTTTTCTAAATTTAATTCTTCCTGAAAAATAGATAATAAAAAAGCTGGCCTAACGCCGGTTATTTTTTCAACATTTTTAGCCATACTAAACGCCTGTTCAAAAGTTACGGGTTGAGCGTTTAATAATTCAAAATTTTCTTCTTTTGAAAAAATTATTTTAAATTTTTTCTTTAAATTAATTATACGATTATAAGATTCTGTAATTCTTTTTTCATCAATTTTTTTATCTTTCACAGCATTAAAAATAATATCCCTTGTTTTATACGCCAATTGCTCGTCATAACCACCTGGACTGTTATTCAAAATACTCACTATATCACCTCCAGCGTTAATAAATTTAATTATGGAATCTTTAAAACCATAGTTTTTTGTTATTGCAGTCATTTGCATATCGTCCGATATAATAACACCATTAAAACCAATTTGCTTCCTCAATATTCCATCTATAAATGCAGAAGACATTGAGGCTGGATAATTTTTATCTATATTTTTATTTATTACATGCCCCATCATTACTGCATTTAGTAGTCCTTCATTATTAAGTTTTTGATAAGGAATAAGTTCTTTTTCATTAAATGTATTAGTTATATCAGCTACTCCAATATGCGTGTCTTCCGTAGCGCTACCTTGCCCAGGAAAATGTTTTTCAACCGTAATTATATTATTACTTAAATGATTTTCTATAAATGTTTTTGATTGTCTAAAAATCTCTTCTGAATCGGATGAAAAAGAACGTCCCAATTTTCCAATTATTGGATTATTTGGGTTTGTGTTTAAATCAATAACAGGAGCTAAATTCATATTAAATCCTAAACTTTTGAGCTCGTCAGATAATTTTACAGATTGATCTTTTGTAGTTTTTAAAGTTTTATCTTGCCCCATTTTTTGAGCTGAAAGAATAGGTAAAAAACCATATTTTTCTTTTAACCTGTAACGTTTCCGCCCTCAGCATCAACTGCTATAAATAAAGGCATTTCAGAGTATTTTTGTATATCAAGAATAAGTTTTTTTGTTTGTTCTGGGTTTACAATATTCCTTGAAAATTTTTTTGAGGGAGTATCATAATCAAAAAGTACAACTCCCCCAATTTTCACATCCTTAATTATTTTTTGAATAGCAGAATTTTCTGAAATTTCTAATCCCCTAAATCCTATCATTATCATTTGCCCAATTTCTTTTTTTAGTTCGTCATCTGGCAAATTGTCATTTTTTATCTCACTTTTTTTTACTGAATTATTATTTGTTTCCGTTTTATTTTTATATAATAAAAAACTTCCAGCAGAAACCAAAAATAGAACAACAATTAAGGTTAAAAAAAGTTTCCAGTTCATTTTCTTTATTTTAATTATAATACCTTTTTAAATGTTTCGGATTGCTTGTTCCTATAATTTTAAAGTATTTTTCAATTTTTTCTCTATTTTCAATATTAACACATCTGCTATTTTTTAGTTTTGGCGATAAGCCGTTTTTTTCTAAAATATTAAAAACTGATTTTATTAAATCTGGCGAAGCACTGGTAAAATTTAATCTTTTGTAACTATATTTTTTTCCTTTAACATTATGAATCTCGTTAAAAATACTACCATCTGTGTCTATTAATCCTCTAATGCATGATTTTTCAAATTCAGGATTATTTCTAATCCAGCTTGGAATATTTAATCCTTGTTTCAATTTATTCCCTATATGCAATCCTAATTTTTTATTGCAAAATTCAACTAATCTTTTTCTTGAAACCGAAATTATCATTACTGTGTGGCTATCTATAAAATAAATCTTTGCATTTACTTGAAATAATTTTTTTATTAATTTCTTTACAAAATATCCATATTTTCTATCAGCTATACTATTTGTTGAAATAGATATTTGATTCAAGGTAATCCCTCCATCTCCTAACATTATTCCTACAAATTCAGCTAAACTTTTGGAAAAATGAGGAATTTTTATCGGAAAAGGATCTTTTATACATCCATTTTTCTGATATTTTCCCTCTTTATTCCACCATTTATACCATTTTTCTTTTCTACATTTAGGGTCTCCACCGACAAATCCATATTTTTTTATACAGGCAACTGTTCCAAGGCTCTTGCCATTTTTTGAACCCTTATAAACATACCAAAAATCATTTTCTTCCTTAAAATTTATTGGAACAGACACTTCTGCTTTTTTACATAACTTTAGCATTGCACTTTTATCCATTAGAAATTTTTCCCTGCGCCAATCTCTAATAGTTCTCTCGGAGAGATCGCAAATTTTTGCTGCTTTAATTATCGTAATTTTAGAGATAATTTTTTCAATAAATTTTTGCTGTTCGCCTTTGGGCAATAAAATTCTCATAACTTATTCGCCATACCTCCATTATACTACACAAAAATAAAAAATAAAAGTTGATTTATACAAATTTTATGATAAAGTAAATATCGGAGGATTCGCATAGTGGCCATTGCACCAGTTTTGAAAACTGGAACCCTTCACAGGGTTCGTGGGTTCGAGTCCCACATCCTCCGCACTAAAAATTCCCCGTTTGGCGGGGATTTTTTTTACACTTTATAATTCTAAATTTTTTAATAATTCTGAAAGTTCGTATCCTTTTATTTCCCTATAATCTCCGGGCAGCAAATTTCCTAATTTTATATTCATAATTCTTCTTCTTTCCAAATTAACAACTCCAAAACCTAGCGCATCGCACATTCTCCTAATTTGGTGTTTTTTGCCTTCTGTCAAAATTATTGAAAATCTTTCACTGCTGATTTTTGTAATAATGCATTTTTTTGTTTTATACCTGTCATCTAAAATAACTCCTTCCGCCATTTTCTTTAAAAATAAATTATCAATATTTTTGTTTACTTTTATAATATACTCTTTTTCGTGATTATGCTCGGGATTTAAAAGTCTGTCTGTGGCTCTGCCATCATTTGTTAAAATTATTAAGCCTGAAGAATTTTTGTCCAGCCTGCCAACCGGGAAAATTTTGTCAGCGAAATTTAAAATATCTTTAATTTCTTTTTCTTCGTTTTGCGGGCTGTGCGTAATAATTCCTTTTGGCTTGTTAAATGCCAGATAAACCAATTTTTTGTTTAACTTTTCAACAACAACTTTATCATTTTCTAAAACTTTATCTCCCAAAACCGCAACTCTGTCGTTTATTTTAACCTTTTTTTGTAAAATTAATTCATCAGCTTCACGCCTGGCGCAAATTTTTTGCAAAGCCAAATATTTATTTATTCTAACCGGATATTTTATTTCTTCCATTGCAACCTAATTTAGCACAAATTCTGGTAAAAATCAAATTGACTTAGCTAATTTTTTAATGTAGAATAAACCCAATTAGGAGAGGTGCCTGAGTGGTTTAAAGGAGCTGGTTGCTAACCAGCGCCCCTTCGGGGGCTCGTGGGTTCAAATCCCACCCTCTCCGCAGTCGCCCTCGTGGTCCAATGGACAAGACATTAGATTGCGGATCTAAAAATGCAGGTTCGAATCCTACCGAGGGCACAATAAAACAAATGATTTCTCTTTCAACTTCAGTTGAGGAAATTCCAAAAATTGGGGCAATTTACGCAAAAAAGTTAAAAAAATTCGGCATAAAAACAGTGCAGGATTTGCTTTTTTATTTTCCAGCAAGATACGACGATTTTTCAGAAATCATTTCAATCAAGCAGGCCAGGCAAAGGCTGGGAGAAACTGTTTGCGTACAAGGCCAAATTGCAGAAATTGAAAATTCCAATACTTTTAAAAAATGGAACACTTTAACACAAGCACTTGTGCAAGATGACAACTCGGAAATAAAAGCCATTTGGTTTAACCAGCCGTATTTGGCAAAAAGTTTAAGAGAAAATGACTTCGTTTGTTTAGCCGGAAAAGTAGCGCTATATAAAGAAGGAATTTATTTAAACAATCCAAGCTATGAAAGAATAAATGAAATTGGCGAAAACGAAGAATTGACTCACACAGGCAGAATTGTGCCGGTTTATTCTGAAACAAGGGGCGTTACTTCGCGCTGGTTAAGATATGTAATAAAACCCTTGCTTTACAGGTTTGTGGAGCAAATTCAGGAATCCTTGCCAGAAGAGATAATTAAAAAATATAAATTTTTACCCATTCAGGAGGCAGTCTGGCAACTGCATTTTCCGGAATCTTTTGAACATGCCGATGCCGCAAAAAATCGCTTTTCTTTTGAAGAACTTTTTTTAATCCAGCTGAATGTTTTAAAAGAAAAAATAAAGTTAATGCTGAAAAAAGCTCCCGCCTGCCCGATGAATACAGACTTAATGAAACAATTTACAGACTCTCTGCCTTTTTTACTTACAGATTCGCAAAAAAAATGCGCCTTTGCAATTTTAAAAGATTTGGAAAAGCCAGTTCCGATGTCGCGCTTGCTTGAAGGTGATGTAGGCTCTGGAAAAACTGTTGTTGGAGCAATGGCAGCTTTAAGTGTTGTGAAAGGCAATGCCGACTCAAGCGAGCTAAAGCAAGTTGCTTTTATGGCGCCAACCGAAATTTTGGCAAAACAGCATTTTAAAACAGTTTCCGAACTTTTGAAAAACTTTGATGTAAAAATTGGAATGCTAACCAGCAAAGACGCAAGGATATTTAATCCTTCGTCGAGCTCGGGACATTCGGCTTTTGAAGTTTCTAAAAAAAGTTTTAATGGCGACTTGGAAAACGGCCAAATAGACATTGCCATTGGCACGCATTCTTTAATTCAAAAAAATGTTGTTTTCAAAAATTTGGCTTTGGTAATTTTAGATGAACAGCACAGATTCGGCGTGGAACAGCGGGATCACCTAATAAAAAATAAAAAAATAGTCCCCCACTTATTATCAATGACAGCAACTCCAATTCCCAGAACTTTAGCGTTAACTGTTTATGGCGATTTGGATTTGTCTTTAATAGATGAAATGCCAAAAAACAGGAAAAAAGTAAAAACAATTATTGTAGAACCTTCGCAAAGGAAAGAAGCCTATGAATTTATAAAAAAAGAAGTAAGCGGAGGAAAAGGAGTTTTTGTAATTTACCCAAAAATAGATTCGGCCGCCACAAAAGCAGTATCAGAAGCGACAAAAGGAAGTCAGACTTCCACAAACTTGTGGAAGTCTGACTTCCACACGATTCCCAGCTCGTTTTCAGCACAAAATTATAATGTGCCAAGTTTGAGCCAGCTCGCAATAAATGAAGTAAAGGCCTTAAAAGAAGAATACGAAAAATTGTCAAAGGAAATTTTCCCGGATTTAAGAATCACAATGCTTCATGGTAAAATGAAGGCTCCCGAAAAGGAAAGAATAATGCTGGACTTTAAAAAGGGCGAAATAGATATTTTGCTTTCAACTTCTGTTGTTGAAGTTGGCGTTGATGTGCCTCGCGCCACTATAATGATGATTGAGGGTGCAGAAAGATTTGGGCTTAGCCAGCTTCACCAATTTCGGGGCCGTGTCGGCAGAAGCGATATGCAAAGTTATTGTTTTTTATTTACCACAGACCCAAGTATGCTAAACCGAAAAAGATTAAAAGCTTTGGTTGAGTCAAGCAATGGTTTTGAATTGGCAGAAAAAGATTTGGAAATCCGCGGTCCGGGCAGTTTGTACGGCACACAGCAATCCGGCATTCCGGACATGGCAATGCAAGGCTTATCAAACATTTTTTTAGTTGAAAAAACAAGGGCAGCCGCCAAAGAAATTTTAGAAAAAGACTCCGAGCTCAAAAATTATCCCCAACTCAAAGAGCGCTTAAAATTGTTCCAAACAAAAATCCACTTTGAATAAGCGGATTTTTTATTTATTTAATTATTTTTAATTACTTTTTGCCAATAAATCAATTCTATCTTCTATATGCTCCACCCGCGTTTTCAATTCACTGATTTCTTTCGGTTTATTACCTGAAATATCGTTTAGCTTTTTTAATATTTTTCCTTGGCTCGCCAAAACTTCATTTTTTAATTTAGTTAAATCATTTTTTGTTGCAAATTTTTCCAAATCTTTCTTCGTGGAAAACTTTTTAAGATCGTCCTTTGTAGCAGTTTTTTTTAAATCTTTCTTCATCGCCAAAGTTTTTTCCATAAAAGGAAATAAAACTTCGTGGTTGTATTTTACAAGGTCATTTAATGTCAGCGGTTTTATGTTATTATTTTCCATATTTTTATATTTCTTTAATTTGTTTATTATTTTTATCAATAAGTTTATGTTTTTTTAAAAAATTTAAAATCGGCTTGCCACAATCATAACACAATTCTACGGCTGGACGTAAAATATAATCCGTTCCCGCAATAATGCGCTCTTTATCAATTTCTTTCTTGCAAAAATCACATTTATGCACATTCATAAGTCTATTATATTCCCGTAAAAGTTGATGTCAATAAGTAAATAAATCTGGATTCCCGCTTTCGCGGGAATGACATGAGAAAATTTATTTTCTGACTTTTTCAGTTACCCAAAATCCCATATAACGACCAAGCGCCAAGCGTATTTGAGCGTCTAAAGCCGGTAAAGATCCGAACAAAATTAAAGTTACTGGCAAAAATATCCATTGCAAAAAAACAGTGGATTTTTTAAACCATCTCAAATACCATTTCATTGTTTTTGGAACTGGCGGGAGGAGCCAAGTGCTCAAAATTGCCGACACAAACATTCCCACCATTGAAATGGTCATAATTTGGCTGGTTAAAATTGGCAAGTTAAAAGATAAAACCGTAAAGTTGAATTTTTTTCCGCCCAAAAGTATCGGCAGCCAGCCTAATAAAAACAATAAAATAGCCGCCGTAGCCCAAGACCAAAATCCGTCTAAAATTGTGTAAAGATGCCCGATTTTTTCCCGCAGAGATATTTTCTTATTATTTAAAAAACCAAACATCATATATGGAATTTCGGCTACGCCCCATGCCCAGCGCTTTTGCTGTTTGTACTGGTTTATTATTGTCCGCCATAAATTTTTTGCCATAACAGCGTCCATTGAAGCCAAATAATACATTGGAACTACCCGGTAATTTCCGTCATAATTTAAGTATGCTTTCCAAAAAATTCGCGAATCATCCATAACCACATTAAACGGATATCCCACCTCAAAAAAAACTTTGCCTGGCGTTGAATGCGAAGAATAAGTAGTAAGCTTTTCCGATCTCTCCTGTTGTATCATTTGCCAAAAAGTATTTGAAGTTGAAACCACGCGCGCAAAAGCTGAAGCTGACCAAATATTATTGTTGTAAACCGGCACTGGCTGGTAGCTGGTATTTTCGGGATTTTCTTCTGTCAAATAGTGCCATGTTAAGCAAGAGAAATATTGTGGGAAAACTTTTGTATCAATATCAAAAGTTGAAACCAAGATATTTTCGTAAGGAATTTTTAATTTATCAACAATCTTTTCTTTTACTTCTCTGCCCGCAAAAGCAGTGTTTGATCCTTTTCCAGCAATTTCGCCTTTTGAATTTTCAGGATGAATTGAAATCAAAAATTTAAAAAAACTTCCGGAATATTTTTTGGCAACAGCTCTTGCCTGTTTTTCAAATTTTTCTCCGGCGCGTTCTTCAACTGCCAAAACCACTATCATTTTTTCTTTTGGATATTCGGATTTAATTATTGATTCTATGCTTTCTTCAATAATTTCTTGCGACTCTTTATATGTTGGCAGAATAATTATGTGGCAAATATTTTTCCACTTCGGCCTGCCGGAGCCTTGGCGAAGGTGGCGCAACTCCGCCAGCCAATTTATTTTCATATTTTTTTTAACCCTTAAATAACCGAAAATCTGGTGCATTGAAAAATAAAATATTCTGAAAAGATAGTAAAAACAAAAACAGATAATAAATATTGCCACCCAGGAAGGCTCGATCCAAGAAAAAACAAAAACACTAAAAAGTGTGCCCAAACTCAGAATTGCCGGAATCATTTCAAAAAACCTATACAACCACCTCTCTTTACGGTTTTTTATGTCGTTGGCTTTTGAGATATTTAAATACTCGCTCTTTTCCATAGTGGCCCCAACCGGATTTGAACCGGTGTTCTTGGCTTGAAAAGCCAGTGTACTAGACCAGGCTATACGATGGGGCCGGATATTTTTTACTCTATCACAAAATTGATTTTTTTCAAGTTTTAGGTTAAAAACAACATATGAAAATACTTGCAATAGAAACATCTTGCGATGATACCGGAGTGGCAATTTTAGAAGTATCGAACCCGCCTTCGCAAAGTTTCGGCGAGGCAAGGCCCGTTTTTAGCGTTTTATCAAATAAAATTGCTTCGCAAATTGAAATTGGAAAAAAATACGGAGGAGTTTATCCGATGATGGCAAAAAGAGAGCATGAAAAAAATTTGGCGCCAACTTTACAGACAGCATTAAAAGAAGCAAAAGTAATAGAAAAAGGTATAAACTTAATTGCGGTTACAAACGGGCCGGGGCTGGAGCCTTGTTTGTGGGTTGGAGTAAATTTTGCAAAAGATTTGGCAAAAAAATGGAATATTCCAATAGTTCCTGTAAATCACATCGAGTCCCACATCTTGGTAAACTTACTGTCATTGCGAGGAGGACAGCAGTCCGACGTGGCAATCCAGTTCCCAGCAATCGCACTTGTTGTAAGCGGCGGGCACACACAATTAATTTTGGTTGAAAAAATAAAAAAATATAAAATTCTTGGCGAAACAAGAGATGATGCGGCCGGAGAATGTTTTGATAAATGCGCAAAAATTTTAGGATTGGAATATCCGGGTGGTCCAATTATTTCCCAGCTCGCCTCAAACGCTGTCATTCCCAGCTTGACTGGGAATCCAGAGTCCGTGCACAAACCCCTAGATTCCCGCTTTCGCGGGAATGACATACATCTTCCCAGACCAATGCTTAACACAAAAGATTATGATTTTAGTTTCTCCGGTTTAAAAACCGCCGTTCTGTATCACCACAAAAAACAAGATGAAAAAACACAGAAATCAAAAAAATATATTGCAGAAATGGCAGCAGAAATACAGCAAGCCATAATTGATGTTTTGCTAAAAAAAACAATAAAAGCCGCAAAAGATTATAAAGTAAAATCAATAATTCTGGGCGGAGGCGTTTCAGCCAACACAGAACTTCGCAAACAATTTCAGTCTGCCGCATATCGTCATTGCAAGGGCGAAGCCCGAAGCAATCTACGCCTAATTTATCCTCCGACAGATTTAAGCACAGATAACGCAGTAATGACCGCCATCACCGGCTATTTCCATCGCAATAAAAAAACCGCCTGGCGCAAACTCAAAGCTGACGCTAATTTACGAATCGGAGAATAAATGCTAAAATTATAAAATAATAAACTATGGAATTGCCCTCGCAATATAATGCAAAAGATGTAGAGGATAAAATTTATAAACTCTGGGAAGAGAGCGGTTTTTTTAATCCCGATAATTTACCTATCAATAAAATTCGAAATTCGAAATTAAAAATTCGAAATTTCTGTATTATAATGCCTCCAGCAAACGCCAACGGAAATCTGCACGCAGGACATGCTTTGGTTATGACGATTGAAGACATTATGACCCGATATAAAAGAATGCGCGGATTTAAAACTTTATGGCTTCCTGGGCTAGATCATGCCGGTTTTGAAACTCAAGTTGTTTACGAAAAAAAACTTGAAAAAGAAGGAAGATCTCGCTTTCAAATTGAACCTGAACAACTTTACAAAGAAATTTTTGAATTTACAGAAAATAACAAAAAAAACATCAAAAACCATGTTAAAAAAATGGGAGCCAGTTGTGACTGGTCCCGTGAAAAATTTACATTGGACAAAGATATTATAAAAGTTGTATATGAAACTTTTGAAAAATTAAAAAAAGACAAATTAGTTTACAGGGGTAAAAAAATAATCAATTGGTGTCCAAAACACCAAACTTCCCTTTCAGATCTAGAAACCAGCGACACGGAAAAAACAGACAAATTTTATTATTTAAAATATGGCCCCTTTACAATTGCCACAGCCAGGCCCGAAACAAAATTTGGCGACAAATATGTTGTAATGCATCCAAAAGATAAAAGATACAAAGATTACACGCATGGCCAAAAAATAGAACTGGAATGGATAAACGGTAAAATTACTGCAACAATTATAAAAGACGAGGCTATTGATATAGATTTTGGAACCGGAGTTATGACAATTACTCCGTGGCACGACGCAACCGATTTTGAAATTGCTGAAAGGCACAATTTGGATAAAGAGCAAATTATAGATTTTTATGGAAAACTTTTGCCAATTGCCGAAGAATTTTCGGGAATGAAAATTTTAGAAGCCCGGGCAAAAATTATTGAAAAACTTCAGTCAAAAGGCTTGGTTGAAAAAATTGAAGAAAATTACAAACACATTGTTAAAACTTGCTACAAATGCAATTCTTTAATAGAACCTCAAATAAAAGAGCAGTGGTTTTTAAAAATGAAACCCTTGGCAGCGCCTGCCATAAAAGCAATTGAAAAAAACCAAATAAAATTTATTCCAAGCCACTACAAAAAGATTGCCATGCATTGGCTGAAAAATATTATTGATTGGAACATTTCACGGCAAATTGTTTGGGGAATTCCTATTCCCGGAGATGAAGAAGGCCAAGTTTTTGACACGTGGTTTTCTTCCGGACAATGGCCATATGCTACACTAAAAACAACAGGAAAAAATGATTTTAAAACTTTTTTTCCAACAGATGTTATGGAAACCGGCGGCGATATAATTTTTTTCTGGGTCTCAAGAATGATTATGCTTTCGCTTTACACAACAAAAAAAATTCCTTTTAAAAATGTTTATTTGCACGGGATGGTTTTAGACGCCAAAGGCCAAAAAATGTCTAAAAGCAAAGGTAACGTAATAAACCCCTTAGAACTAGCAGAAAAATATGGCGCTGATGCTTTGCGCATGGGATTGGTGGTTGGGAATACTCCCGGCACTTCCCTGCCGCTGGATGAAAATAAAATAAAAGGCTATAGAAATTTTGCCAATAAAATTTGGAACGCGTCACGGTTTGTTTTGCAGCAAACCGCGGAAGTGTCATTGCGAGGAGGGAGCGAAGCGACTGACGTGGCAATCCAGAGTAATAGATTGCCACGTCGCTCCGCTCCTCGCAATGACAGACTAACAAAAAAAGATAAGAGAATATTGAACGATTTTAAAAAACAAGCAAAAGAAATTACAAAAGATATGGACAATTACAGGTTTTATTCTGCCGCTGAAAAAATTTATCATTATTTTTGGCACACATTCTGCGACAAAATTATTGAAGACAGTAAAAAGGGAGAAGTTTCGCAAGCAACGCTTTTGGAAATTTTGACAGATTGTTTAAAAATACTCCATCCATTTATGCCCTTTATAACCGAAGAAATCTATCAGCAGTTGCCTCCGCCAGCTGGCGGAAAAAAACAAAAGTGTTTAATGATTGAAAAATGGATTTTGTAATAATACTTTACATAATTTTTGGCATACTCCCTTCTTTAGCTTGGCTTTCCTATTATTTAAGGAAAGACGCGCACCCTGAACCCAAGGGAATGATTTTAAAAATATTCTTATGGGGCGCGCTGATAACCGTGCCGGTGTTTTTTGTGCAAATTGGGCTTTCGTATTTGCTTGGAAAAATTAATCTAAGCCCTTTGTTAAATTCTTTAATATATTGGTTTTTAGTGATTGCTTTTTCCGAAGAATTTTTTAAATTTCTGGTAATAAAATTTCGCGTAATAAACAGCCCGCACTTGGACGAACCATTAGATATTATGCTTTATATGGTTATTGCCGCTCTTGGCTTTGCCGCCTTAGAAAACATTCTTTATTTATTTGCGCCAATAGGCGAAATGTCTTTTAACCAGCTAATTGATCGCACTTTAATTATAAGTTTTATAAGATTTATAGGGGCGACTTTTTTGCACACTTTATGCTCGGCGGTTGTTGGGTATTCATTGGCTATTTCTTTTTGCCAGGCAAAAAGAAAATATGCGCCCATTGCAATTGGTTTAATTACAGCTACCCTCTTGCACGGAGCCTATGATTTTTCTATAATGACATTAGACGGGTACGCAAAATTTTTAATTCCCGTAATTATTATTATAACTCTTGCTGTTTTAGTTTTTTCAGGGTTTGACAAACTCAAAAAAATGAAAAGCACATGCAAGTTAAATTTAATTAAATAAAATAATATGGCAAAAAAAATATCCGCCCAAGGCGGACCCGCCTCGGGCGGGAAAGCAGAAGAAAAAAAAGAAATGCCGGTTGGTTCGGGAGAAATTTTCGACCAAGAAGGAGAATTAGTTGTTGATGTTTTTGAAACCGGCGCGGAGTTTGTTGTTTCTTCGGCAATTGCCGGAGTGCAAATTAAAGATTTGGACATATCCTTGGAAAAAGATATGATGGTAATTAAAGGAACTCGTTGCGACCCGCACGAGCATAATGATAAAAAATATTTTTACCAGGAATGTTATTGGGGCCCTTTTTCCAGAAAAATTATATTGCCTGAAAATATAGACATAGACAAGGCAGACGCGCAAATGGACAAAGGAGTTTTAACAATTAAAATCCCCAAAAACGAAACAGCCCCAAATAAAATCGGCATAAAAGTAAGCTAATTTAAAAATATGACAGAAGCAACTCTTACAAAAAAAGATATCAAAGAACTTTTGGGCGACCAAACAAAACAAATTGAACAACGGTTATCGGATCAAACAAAACAAATTGAACAACGGTTATCGGATCAAACAAAACAAATTGAACAACGGTTATCGGATCAAACAAAACAAATTGAACAACGGTTATCGGATCAAACGGATGTTATTTTGACTGCTGTTGATGAAAGAATAAAAGCTCTGGATTTAAAATTTACTGAGAAATTTGATAAACTTACTACTACTCTTGATAATTTTTTAAAAAGAATGACAGATATTGAAGACGAGTTTACAATGATGCGCAACGATATAAACAGAATTAAAAAAGCTATCAAAGAAAAACTCGGCGTAGAACTATTTTAAACTTTTAAGTTTATAAATAAAAAATCACTATTAAAATTCAGTGATTTTTTATTACTATCCAAAATTTTTATTGTGCCGGCGGTGGGACTCGAACCCACAACTCTTGCGAGATTAGTTCCTAAAACTAACGCGTATTCCAATTCCGCCACGCCGGCGTAAATTAACATAATTATAGCTGTAAGTGAAAAAGTAGTAAAGGGATTGACAATGCATACTCTTATATGCTATAATAAATTTAGTACAGGTTTGAGTTGCCAAATGTCTTCCAAACGATTTTGTTTATGGTTTGCGGGCGAAAATTTGGAATTATGAGGAGGTTTATCAACGAAGTGATAAGCCGACGAGTAATTGCAAATTTACAGCCCAAAACATTACAAAAGAGTTGAAGGTCATTTGGCAATTCAAACCGTTGGCTCATTGAAAATGGTTGAATTTCTATTTCAGCACAAGGAGTGCAGGGACAGCTGTTTTACGGTGAGCTTTGGAGGGTTTAGAGATGCGTAATTTCTATCTGATGGTTGTGGTGGCGATGGTGGTTTGCTTGGCGGGTTGCAATTGGTTCGGTCCAGACGCGGCGCATGACCAGTCCGTCGCCAGGGAAGCTCGGGCCAACGAAAGGGCGCAGATTGACGTAGCTATCGCCGAGGATCTCCGCCAAAAGGAAGCGGCCCGGAAATCAGCCGAGGAATATCGGCGGACTCATGAAACGCTGGAAGAGGTGGCGCTCGTGCAAGGAACGCATGCCACCAACTCCTGTTCCATCCAGATCGTTCGGAAAGACACCCCAATCAACGTACGCGCCGGTAAATGTGCCGACATTTACGAAACTGGGGAGGCCGTCCAAAAAAGGCTTGCGGGCCAAGCTGTGCTTGACGATGTTCGGCTAAAGGGCTTGCAGGACGAGATGGCCCGAGCCGAAACGGTTCGTGAGGAAAAACAGCGGGAAGTCGACGACCTCAAGGCAACGATTGGCGAAATGAAAAAGTCTTTGGCCGTCGCCGAAGCACAAGCCAAGGCCGATCGACAGAACGCCGAGCTCGCTAATGAGATTGCCCTACAAAGGCAAGTCCTTGGCGCAGCACAAACCAATCTAGCCGAGAAAACCGCGGCGCTCGCTAAGAAAGAGGCGGAGATGGCCGCCGTAAACGCCAAACTGGACAAAATCCAGAAAGACGTGAACGCGCCGATGCGGGTTTCCGTTAAGGACACCGACGCATGCGGTCGGGAAACAAACTGGACAATGGATCTCCGGAAGGCCAACTAGGTCATCGCAGTTGCGCAACGCGCGCAAGACGGATAGGCCCGAGGTTCTCAATTTGAGAATCCCGGGTCTCTTTTTTTACATTGATGGCTTAAAAAAGAAATCCATCATATGTTCAAGATTATAAGCTTTTTCTATTTTTTCCAAATAAATTTCGTATGTTTTTATAAATTGTTCCGATAAAAAATTGAAAAAAGATTTCTTTTTCCCTTCCATCGCGTTCACAAAAGCATTCATATGCGCTTCCCTGTTTTTATTCCAAATTATAATTGGATGATATTTGTGCATTTTCAAAATTTCATTCATCAAAATTCTTCCGGTTCTTCCATTGCCATCCTTAAACGGATGAATTCTTTCAAACCTATAATAAAAATTAAACGCTTGTTCTACCGGATACATTTTATAATTATTTTCATGGTTCCAATCTAAAAGTTTCTCCAACTCTTTTTTTATATCTTTATAGTCTGCCACCGGTGAATTTCCAACCACAATATTATTATCTTTCCTAAATTTTTGATTGGCAGGTTCGTGCGCCAGCAACATATCATGGATTTTTTCTATATTTTTTATAGTGATTTTAAAGCCTTTTTGTTTTGTGTAATTAACAGCGGCGATTGTATTTTTGACTTCCTCGTTTTTTTCTCCAGTGGCTTCGCGCACTATTTTTTCAACGCTTTCCCTTGGCACGCGGCTCCCCTCAATTTTATTGGAATTATAAATAAAATCAACCAAAAACGCTGTCTCCATTGCGGCAGAACCCAATTCTCCCATATTTCTTTTAAGCTGAAAAAGACTTGCGCGCAGTTTTTCTATTTTTTCCATATTTGCATACGCAAGGAATTCGTCGCTTACTTTATCCTTCCAATATTCAATTCTTAATTTGGCCTCCTCATCAATAATATAATTCTGGAATTCCTGTTTTTTGACCGCCAAATTTGTAGTTGTCGCAGACGGACCTAAAGATCTGTTTTTTGGTATTGTACTCCCCTTATTTATATATATGCTGTCTAAAGCATAAATATAGGGCTTTCCGTTAACTACTTTTTGTGATATTTTCATATCTTTTTTAACTTAAATTATTGATATATTTGGATTATAGCATATATTCTCCTTGTGTAAAATAGGTTTATATTTAACACGAAATAATGCTATTTTGTAGCACGATTGAATTCAGTTTTCTTGCTATTGACATTGACATTGATTATATGGTATAATAAATATAGTACAGGTTTATTGCCAAACCGTTGGCTCATTGAAAATTAGCTGAATTTCACTTCCCTGCGCATTTGGAATGCCAGGACAGCTGTTTCTTGTGAGCACAGAATAAGGAGATGTATGATGACAGCTAGAGGCTGGAAGTTTGTGTACGCGGGCATTGTTGTGGTTTTCTTAATTTTGTTTGCGTTCTACAGAAGGTGCAGCGGCAGGCCTAAGCCTTCCGCTTCAGAAAAAGCGCCCGCGGCTGTGCCCGCAACTACTTCAATGCCTGTGCAAACCCTGCCCAAGCCGGCTAGTCCACTAGCTCTAACTCCATCCAGTTTAGGTGGCCAGGCACCCCAAACACAAGAAGTTGAGGCACCCCACTTTCGTATGGAAGTGAAGATCGGACCGCCCAGCATCATCGATGCAGTTAGTGATATGATCGAAAAAAATCGCAAACAGGGGGAGCAAGCCGATCTTAAAATTGACATCGCCCCCAGCCCAAAGCCAGAGGTAGCCACACAGCGAAAAAAGCGACCTGCGGAACGAGAAAAAATGATCCTCCAACAAAGATTAGAATCTCTCCGCAAAGAGCTACTAATGGAAAAACAAATCGCCAACTACCCGGCTCCGCGAGCTCAGTGGGAAGAGGCACAAAGAAATCTGACATCCAAGATCGAGGATCTTGAGGATCAGATTGACAACACGATTACGGCCATTTCAAACATCAAAGCCGAAATCGAGTAGGTTTGTGCAAACAAACAAAAAGCGCTCAAGATTGTTTTTATACAACCGCGAGCGCTTTTCTTTTGTATAAAATTAAACTTTTAAAAATTACTATGAACAAATTGGCACGTTGCCGGTCAAATTGAGCGCACTGATTACTAATTGCGATGCTCCTGCCGCTAATACTATTAATAATGTTCCGATTACGGCTGCTATTAGCGCTTTTTTCGCAACTTCCATTCTAGATCCTCCGCCTGCAGTTAAATATAAAATCCCTGCGATAACCCATCCTATTATAACTATTGAACCACCAACCTGATAGGTTACTGCCTGTACGTTTCTAATCATTGGACAAAAACCTCCAGACGATGTTCCTGTTCCTTGAGCAAATGCTATAGTTGGTAAAACTAAAATATTTAATACAGTTAAAAATAATATTTTTTTGTTCATTTACTTAATATTTAATATTTAAATTTAAATTTTAAAATTAAAGGCCAAAGGCGCTGCCGACTAAATAAATTGCCGAGGTGGCCACGATAATCAACAATGTTCCCGCCACCGATGCCATTAAAGCTTTTCTTCCCTGTGTAACTTTGTCCGGCGCGCCTTGAGCAGTTAAAAATAAAAGTCCCGTAACTATCCAAAGAATAACTATTATACCAGACGCAATATACAAAGTCGTCATTACTGCTGCGTTAACCATGCTTTGGATGGTAACTTGAGCAAATGCCAAATTTGGCAATGTTAAAACTCCTAATAAAATTAAAATAAATGCTTTTTTATTCATATTTATAAAATTATAATCCAAATATACTTCCAACAACTGTAATTATTGAATAAGCAATAATGCCCACTATAACTCCAACTACTCCCCACAAAAACGCCTGCCTGGCTGTTGAAATTTTTGATGGATCGCCCTGGGCTGTTAAAAATATAATTCCAGAATACACAAACATAATAACCGCAAAAGCCGCAAATATAATCCAAAGACTGGCTAAAAATTTATCTAATAAATAAAAAACAGTAATTCTCGGCCCGAAACTTTGCAATTGACCTAAGGCGGTAAAGGGAAAAATTAAAACGGATGATAGCGCTAAAAATAATATTTTTTTGTTCATCAAAAAATTTTATCAACTCTTGCCCCGCCGCAGCGGGGCAAGAGCCAAAAATATACAATTAAGATCCTTCCACCAAACTTCCAACAATGGTAACAATGGAAAAGGCGATAATTCCAACCACCACTCCAACCACTCCCCACAAAAATGCCTGTCTTGCCGCGCTTACTTTTTCGGGCGCGCCCTGAGCTGTCATAAATAAAATACCTGCGTAAACAAACATAATAACTGCCAATGCTCCAAAAATAATCCACAATTTACCTAATATCGCGGTTATTAATCCGCCCAAGTTAATGGCTCCCGAGCCCGTAGGATTGCTGCCGGCGTTAGGATCATTTATAGCTAAAGCCGCAAATGGTAAAACTGCTATGCCTAAAATTGCTAAACTTAAAATAATTTTTTGTGTTTTATTCATTTGACTTTAAAATTAAAGAATAAGATCGACCTTTTAAAATTTATTTTACTGTAAAATTTGCTCAATAATTAATACTATTGCTCTTGCTGATATTCCTATAACTATGCCAATTATGGCATAAGTTAAAGCTGTTCTGGCTTTTGTCATTTTTTCAGGGCTTCCAGCTGAAGTCAAGTATAAAATGCCTGCCCAAATAATCATTATCGTGCCCAAAGAAGCTACAACTGTGCCAACCCCGTCTGCGATTTTTAAAAGCAGCTCGCCAAAATTATTAACTCCGGTTAATGGATTTGGAATTGTTACTGGCATATTAATTTATTATACACCTATTAATTAATCTTTCAAACAAGCTCCCGAAGCAACTTTGTCTTTTTCTTCAAGCCGCATTATTCTTACTCCTTGGGTTGCCCTGCCTAAAACAGAAATTGATTTTACGCTGGTTCTTATAACTTGCCCTTGCTGGGAAATAACAATTAAATCCTCTTCGTCTGCCGTCCCCTCAATAATGCAAGACATAACAATTGGTCCGGTTTTACCGGTTATTTTGGCTGCCTTAACTCCAGACCCTCCCCTGCCTTGCGTTTTGTATTGTGAAATTTCTGTCCTTTTTCCATAGCCGTTTTCCATAACAATCAGCAAATATTGCTTTCCCTCTTTTTTAGAAATAACATCCATTCCAATAACTTCATCTCCGCCTTTTAAGCGCAAACCTTTAACTCCCGCGGCTCCTCTGCCCATTGGCCTGATATCTTTTTCTTTAAACCTTATTGAAGTCCCATTTTTAGTTGCCAAAATTATGTCGTCTTCGCCGGTTGTTTTGACAACCTTTTTTAAGGCATCTCCTTTTTCCAGTTTTATGGCAATAATTCCTGACTTTCTGACATTTTCAAATTCGTTTAAAGCTGTTTTTTTGATTCTGCCGTTTTTGGTTACCATTACCAAAAATTTTGCGGGATCGTCTTTTGTCCTTGGCACCAATGACAAAACTTTTTCTTCCGCTGAAAGCTCCAAAAAATTCATCACTCCTCTTCCTCGAGCAACTCTGGCGCCTTCGGGAATTTCATAAACTTGCGTTTGCAAAACTTTCCCAGAATTTGTAAAAAACATCAAATTATCGTGGGTGGAAGCAGCCAAAAAGTGCTCAACAATGTCGTCCTGCATTGTTTTCATTCCCATAATTCCTTTGCCTCCGCGCTTCTGAATTTTGTAAGTGGCAGGATTTATTCTTTTAATATATCCGCCGGTTGTCAAAGTAACAATTGTTTCTTCCAAAGGAACTAAATCAACTTCTGTGATTTCTCCCAATTTTCCTTTTATAACCTTTGTCCTTCTTTTGTCGCCATATTTTTCTTTTAGCTCAACAAACTCTTTTTTAATTATGCTTTTCAATCTTTCGGGGCTTTTTAAAATTGCCAATAATTCTTTTATTAATTCTAAAATTTCCTTTAGCTCGTCTTCTATTTTTTTTCTCTCAAGTCCGGCTAATGTTTGAAGCCTCATTTCCAAAATTGCCACAGCCTGTTTTTCTGACAGCTTGAATTTTTTAATTAAATTGGTTTTAGCCTCTTCTTTGTCCGCGGATTTTTTAATTGTTTGAATCACTGCGTCAATATTTTTTAAGGCGATCATCAAACCCTCTAAAATATGAGCGCGTTCTTTTGCCTTTTCCAAGTCAAATTTTGTCCTACGCGTGATAACTTCTTCCCTGTGTTTTATAAAATATTTTAAAACATCGGATATAGATAAAATTTCAGGCTGTATGCCATCAACCAACGCCAGTAAATTTAAGTGGAAACTTTTTTGCAAATTTGTAAATTTATAAAGCCTGTTTAAAATTCTTTGCGGCTCAAAGCCTCTTTTAACATCAATCACAATCCGCATTCCTTCCCTGTCAGATAAATCTCTAATATCTTTTATTCCTTCAACTTTTTTTTCTGTAACCAAATTTGCCAAGTCTTCAACCAAAGTGGATTTTAAAACCTGGTAAGGAATTTCTGTAATAATAATTTGCTCGGCTCCGTCTTTTTTTTCTACAACTTCCGCTTTTCCGCGCATTAAAATTGAGCCTTTGCCTTGCGAATAAGCGGAAATAATTTCTTTTTGGTCGTAAATAATTCCGCCGGTTGGAAAATCCGGGCCTTGTATAAATTCAAACAAATCTTCTGTTTCTGCTTTTGGATGGTCAAGCAAATGTATGGACGCATCCAAAACTTCTGTTAAATTATGGGGAGGAATATTTGTTGCCATTCCAACCGCAATTCCCAAAGTTCCGTTTAACAAAAGTTGCGGCAAAGGAGCCGGCAAAACAACAGGCTCCTGTCTTGTACCGTCATAGTTATCAACAAATTTTACAGTGTCCCTGTCTATGTCTTGCAGCATCAGTTCGCCAATTTTTGTCAATTTACATTCTGTATATCTCATAGCAGCTGCTCCATCGCCATCAATTGAATTATGGACAAAAATTCCAGAAGCAAGAGCAAAATTATGAGTTTCTTCTATTGTTAGATCGTAAACATCTTCATGTTCATTCAAAAACTCTTTTTTAAACACTCTGTGGTTTTTATTTATTTCAAATAATAAAGAATTTTTGTCATTATTATAATATTTTCCAAATCCTAAATTCCATGTTGTAAAACATTCTCCGCCAAAAATATCAACTCTGGCTTTTTCATAATTTCTCTCGCTTATTTGTATATTTCTTTCTGACAAATATCGACAAATCCTTAAAAATTTTGTCTTTCCAGTTAAATTAGTTTTTCTTCTTTTATTGCTCGCAACAATTTTTTCATGAAATAACTGTCTATATTTCGGGTTTTGCCACATTTTTTTCATGGTTGCGGTTGCGGTTTTGCTTATCTCTATAATTCTTTCAGGATGTTCGGCTAAATATTTTTTATTCATTTCGCTCAAAAATACTCTCATTTTTTCTCTATATTCAGGTTTTTTCCAGTTCTTTAAATTTCTTTCAGTGTTTCTTTTCGAAAGTTCTTCTCTGTTGATTTTGTTTGCCCAAAATTTATTCCTGCCTTCGGCAAGATTTCTTACATAATTTAAATCAGTTTTATGTTTTTGAGATGTAAAATTGTAATGCGTCTGCCAATGCTCTTTCCAGCCCATCCTTTTTATATTTTTAGGATTATTGTTAAGTTTATTGAAATCTGCATGATGTCTTATTCTTCCCGATGATTTTTTATAAATTTCATTTTCTAAATTCCAGGCATCTGAAAGAACATGGACAAAATTCCATTCATTTGACTTTGGCTGAAAAATCATTCTATACCCAATCGCGTTTGCGTCGTCTTCTTTTGTGGAATATCTGAAATATGAAGGCATCAAAGACTCGCCGATTTCCAAATCTTTGGCTTCTTTATAATTACTGCTTTTCAACATAAACTTATGGTTAAGAGTGCATTTTATTTCTTCTCCATTATCCAATGTGATTTTTATTATTTCAGCGCTATCCCTAGTTTTTCTCGGTTTTTTTATCTCGGCAATTTTTATATTTCCATTTTTGTCGACTGTGTATGTAAAATTCTTTTTGCCAGCGTCGTATTCTTTTATAAGTTCTGCAAAGGACAGATCTCTACCATCTGTTAGTTTTACTTTTGTATCTTTTGTAAAACAACCCCAGTTTCCCTGGCCGTTTATTAAAGGATAACGCATATTAAAATCTTGCGCCATTCTAACCATAGACTCATAAACTGCCGTATCTCCGTGCGGATGATATTTTGCCAAAACGTCTCCGGTAACCGCAGCAGATTTTCTAAATTTTGCAGAAGCTGAAAGTCCCAGCTCGTTCATAGCATACAAAATTTTCCTGTGCACAGGCTTGAATCCGTCTCTTACATCGGGTAACGCGCGCGCCACAATAACCGACATTGCATAATCAATGTATGATTCTTTAAGCTCTGTAACAATTTCTCTTTGGGTTACATTTCCCCTTTTGCTGTCTCCCTGCTTGCCGTCTTCTTGAGCCTTTGGTTTAGATTTTTTTTCTTCCCTCGCCTCGCCAAAGCCTTCGGTGTCGGCGGGTTTTTTTTCTTCGTCTGCCATCTTATCTATTATTTTATAAATTTAAATGTTGAAATCATTAAGTCAAAAGTTTTTTTACAATCTTGCCCATCTGACAAAATAACTGGATAGCAATATTTTTCTTTTTCGCTGTATTTATCAAAAGTCATTTGAAAACTACATCCATTATGGGTTTGAGGGTCTTGTTCAATCACCAGCCCTCCGGGAGCTACTACAAAATGTAGTGGCCAGGTGTAAGCTGACCAGTCTGCAGGATATTTTATTTCAAAGTTGCACTGTTCCAGCGAGTCAACGTTGTAAGTTTTCCAGTCTGCGGTTTTATTAACTGTGGTTTCCGTGATCGGAATTTCTGTTTTGGGAGTTTGAATTTCCGGAAGTTTAATTTGGCCAACACTACTGCCTATTTTTGAAAAATTATTTATTGCTCCGTTTATCCAAAAAATTCCCATTGTAATTCCTAAAATACCAACAACCACCCACAAAATTATTTTCTTTTTATTATCCGGTAAATTCTGAAGTTTATTTAAAAATTCTTTAAATTTCATTATGTTTTTGTCATCCCCGACTTGATCGGGGATCCAGAGTACTACCACCCTAATCTGGATTCCCGCTTTCGCGGGAATGACACCACAAATTACGGCTGTAAAACAACAATTTCCATTGCGCCTTCTTTTGGCAGTATACTTGATTTTACGGTAAGTTTGTCTACAGGAGCAATAGAAGGTTTGCCCATTGCCTTTAAAAATTTTGAAACATCGTCCAGCTTGCTCTTTGATTTCGGTAAAGAAAAATGCATTGGAATTACAATTTTTGGATCAATTTGCCCAATTATTTTTTGCGCAGAAGCCGAATCAATTGTATATTCTCCTCCAACCGGAACCATCAAAACATCAACTGCGCCAATTTTATCAACCTGCTCGTCGGTAAGCAATTTTTGGCCCAAATCTCCCAAATGGCAAAAGCGCATTTCTTCAGCTTCTATTATATATATGGTATTTGGACCTCTTTCTTTGCCATTGACATCATCGTGAAAAGATGGAATTCCTTGTATAAAAACCCCCTTAACTTCATATTCACCGGGCCCTTCAACCAAAAACGGCTCGCCTTTTACGGCTTTTATATTATTATGGTCGTGATGCTGGTGTGAAACTAGTAAAATATCAGCTGAAAGGCTCGGCATTTTTAGACCGGTTTCTTCGTCGTATGGGTCAATTACAATGTCAGCTTCGTGATCTCGCGAATTAGAAACTTCAATTTGAAAGCAGGATTGCCCTGCCCATATTATTTTCGCCATATACTTTATTTTATCACAACCAAATTTTAACTTCAACACCTTACAATACCGCTTTAACGTGGTATCTTACATTATCGTAATATATGCACAATTTTTATGGGCTGCTGTTGCCCTAAAACAGCAGGAGTAAGCTAATGGTTCCGAAACCCAGAATTTGTCGCGGAAATGGAGATAAGGCTTATGGCAAGACATGTTGTGTTTGCCATAAAATAATTAATGCTGGGGAAGAGATTGTTTCATATGTTAATAATCCACGCTATCGGCATGCGACATGCGTTCCAAAAATTACTGTTGTCTCACAGACTGATGAAGAGGAAAGGCGACGAATTCTTACAGATGGAAAAGAGCTGGCAGATATAATAGATCAGAATACCAAGCAGAGCCAAAAACGGAATGCCAAAAGGCGAAGACGATAACGGGTGTGCATTCCTTACGATTTATGCCTTGTGGCGACACGAGGCTTTTTTTTATTACGTTTTTTATTGCGTTTGAATAAAATATTTAAAGAAAAGAAATTACGGTTTTTTGCCGTTCGGCAAAAAACCGTAATTAGTTGCTTAATTTAAGCTATAAATTTATGTTATAATAAATTATAATATAACGAATTTGCAGGATTTAAAAAGTTAATTATGGGCGTAAATATAGTTACTACAAAAATAATGTTAAAACTATTGCTCGGAGATTTTGAAAATGGGCCTCCGTTTACAATTGGCGATATTTTTGATTTTTTCAAAGAAGACGGGCAAAAAGATGTAAAAGCAGCCATGGCGAAATTAAAAAGAGAAGAATTTGTAAATCAAAAACAAAATTACGAAGGATCTGTCTTGGTCTCCCTTTCAGAAAAAGGAAAATTAAGGGCATTAAATATGATTTTTAGGAGATTTGATAGCAGAAAAGAGAAGTGGGACGGCAAATGGAGAATGGTGTCGTTTGATATACCCGACCATTGCACTAAAGGCAGAAAAGCGCTTGTATACAGGTTAAAATCAGCAGGATTTTACGAGTTGCAAAAAAGTTTATTTATATATCCGCACGATTGTGAAAAAGAGGTAAAAACGCTTGCCCATTTGTTTAAAATTGAAAAATATATCAGGCTCGGGTTACTGGAATCTATAGATAATCAGGAAATTCTAATCAAACATTTTAAATTAAGAGAGAAAATATAGAAAGAGAATAAATTACGGTTTTTTGCCGAACGGCAAAAAACCGTAATTTATATAACTTGGTGCGAATACGTTGGTGTAAAAACTACTGGCTTGCAATAATTAAAATATAGTGTATTATAGGGTAATTAGTAATTAACACTGCTGGCCTGCAGCAGAAGAGACAAATAAACAGGTGTTTTATTTTGCATTAATACTTATATGACAAAAGAAAATAATCCGCCAGCTGGCGGAAAAAAAACCGCAGAAGCAATTAATCCCCTTCAAGTTGGGGCTACTATTGAAGGAAAGGTTGTAGCAAGAGACCGCTCGTCTCTTTTTATTGATTTAGGAATTCACGGAACCGGCATAATTTACGGCAGAGAATTTTACAGTGTAAAAGATGTAATAAAAAATCTTGATATTGGAGATAAGGTTTTTGCCAAAATTGTTGAGGTTGAAAATGACGAAGGCTATAGAGAACTTTCATTGAGAGACGCCACAAAAGAAATTAGCTGGCAAAGATTAAAAGAATTAAAAGACAGCGGACAAATTTTGAGTGTAAGAATTACCGGCGTAAACAAAGGCGGACTTTTGACGGCCATAGACAATATACAGGCATTTTTGCCTGTATCGCAATTGGCTCCAGAACACTACCCCAGAGTAATTGACGCCGACAAGCAAAAAATATTAAAAGAATTGCAAAAATTTATCGGCAAAACTTTGGAAGTTAAAATTCTTGATTTGCTTGCTCAAGAAAATAAGTTAATTTTATCTGAAAAAGCAAAGTCAGAAGAAAAAACAAAAGAAACTCTAAAAAATTATTCCAAAGGCGACACAATTGACGGCGAAATAACCGGCATTGCAGACTTTGGCGCTTTTATAAAGTTTCCTTTTCCAGCAGAAAATAAAAATGACCAAATTGAAGGCTTAATCCATATATCGGAATTGGACTGGCAATTGGTTGAAAATCCGGCTGAAGTTGTAAAAGTCGGCGAAACTGTAAAAGCAAAAATAATAGACATAAATAACAATCAAGTTTTCCTTTCCTTAAAAGCGTTAAGAGCAAATCCTTGGGAAGAAATTGAAAAGCAATACAAAAAAAGCGATGTAATAAAAGGGAAAGTGACTAAATTTTCGGCTTTCGGCGCGTTTGTGGAAATAATGCCAAAGATCAGAAGCCTATGCCACATTTCCGAATTTGAATCAAAAGAAAAAATGGAAGAACAATTAAAACTTGGCGAAACTTACGATTTTCAAGTTTTGTTAATTGAACCAAAAGAGCACAGAATGAGCTTAAAATTGGTTGCAAAATAATTACTCAAAATTGCACAAAACAGTTCCCATTCGCGGAGCTGTTTTTTGTTGCATTTGACGCCCATTTTTACAAGATGTATAATTAATGAATTTAAAAAATAATTTTACAAAATTATGGCAGAGCCAGGAGAAAAATCAAAGTCAGCCGAGGAATACGCCGAAGAATTAACAAAGGCTATTTTTGGATCTGATGCAACTCCAACTACTGAATCAACCCCGGCTCCAACCACAGAGCCAGCACCCGTTGCAACTGCAGAACCTGCGACCATCGCTGTGCCGCCGGTAATTGAAACAAAATCGACAGGGCCCGAAGTGCAGCCGACTGAAGATCCTATCACGAAAGCGATAAGAGAAAATAAAGAACGAATAATAAAAGATCGGGAAGAAAGAGCCACTGCCGCAGCAGCGGCAAAAGTAAAACCGGCGATTACGCCTTCGCCGGTACTGGTAAAGCCTGCTGATGGAATTATTTCTGCTGAAGATCGAAAAAAAATTGCTAAAGACGAGGCAGAAAGGAAGGCGAAAAAAGCAACAAAAACTCCACCAACTACTGAGGCAAAACCAGAGACCACTCCCCCAACTCCAGACACTGCTCCGAAACCAGTTTCAACCACAGAACTCGCCGAGCCTGCGCCAGCAGAAGCTGAAACAACAATATCTGAAAGTCCGGCGGAAAAATATTTGAAAGAAAAACAAAAGACGCTTTATGAAAAGCTTACAAATGAAGCAAGGCTGGAAAAACCTTTATGGGAAGCCGGAGCAAAAATCTTAGATGCCGATATAGACCAAAAGCATGAAGAATTTTTGCTAAAATGGTTTAATGACAACAAAAATAGTCCGGAAATCCAAAGATTTGGCATTACTGAAAACATTTCCGATGCGCAAAAAAGAAAAATTGCCATTGATAACGGTGCATTTACAAAGCTAATTTCAGATGAAAAATATGCAAAAGAATTTCAGGAAATTGAAAACCTAAGCAATTTAAGGCTGGATTTTAATTCTGAAAATGTTTCGCTTGCAAGCCAGTTTTTAATGCTTAATCATTTAGAGCAAAAACAAAACCAAACAGAAGAATTTTTGAAAATCAGACTTGAATTGGCTAAAAAGGCAACAGGAATTGATATTGAAGCTACGGCTGAAAAAGAACTATCGGGTCCTGATTTTCAAACAAAAGAAAATTATGTTGATACGCAGACTGCAGGATTAGCGCAAAAAATAAATTCTGAAAGGAACAAAGAATTGGTGGACATTGAGTGGCACGAATATATGAGCATGGGAGAAAAAGAAAGGAGAGAATATTGCAGTGAATTGGGGTGGAGGCTGGAAATTCCCCGGAAAGTGTTTGACAAGCTTTCAAAAAATAAAAACTACACGCCAGAACAGGCAGACGAGGCATTTCAAAATTATAACCGCGAAATGTTTGGTAAAGCAATAACCATGATTGCTGCAAAAAATGGCATAGAGGGGCAGGCTTTTTACGGACTTTTAGAACAAGGATATAAACCGCACGAAGCTAAAAGTAAATTTTCTCTTTTTAAAATTTTTACAATGAAAATGTCGTGGACAGAAATACCCAACAAGGGCGGGTCTGTTTATGCCAGCGATGGAACAAAAGAAGGTTTTGCCAGTTTTCTGAAGAAAACAGGAGAAGATTATGGAAAAAGTTTTTCGGCAAAGGCAAAAGAAGAACTAGAAAATGAGTGGCAAAATAATTATGATTTAAAAAAGTCAGAGAGAATAATGGCAATGCTTTCGCAAACTACTGAAAATGCCAAAAAACACATTGTAGAAAATTATGAAGCAATAAAAAACAGGCTTATTGAAGAGGCAGAAACAAAAAGGGTAAAGTCAAAAACAGAAAAAGAACTAAAAGAAATAGAGAAAGAATTTGGCGATGACGGCAAGGCAAAAAAGCCGGAGAAAAGAAAAACCATGTTTGAAAGTTTTTCAGAACTTGCCGGCGATGCCTTAAAAGATGATGACGGGAACAGAAAAGGAGGATTAGAAAAACTTACAGGAGAGCTGAAAGATGACGCAGATATTTTAAGCGATTACTTTAATAAAAAGTTGGGAGTTAAAGAGATGACTTCTGCTAAATTAAAACAACTACTAAAAGAAAAAGCAATACCCGAGGACGATTATAAAGAAAAATGGAATGATGATTATGGATTACTTGATTGGTTTACCGGAGTAATGGTAGACAGATTATGGGAAGCAAAACCAAAAAAGAAAAAACCTGTAAAAGCTAAAACTAAATAAAATTTATGGCAAAATCTTTTTTATCAAATAAAAATTTTCAGGAATTTATTTCCAAGCTAAATATAAGCGAGGCAGATAAAAATATTTTAACTTCCAAAGTCCCCCAAATGGATAAAGAAGAACGTTTACAAATTTTGGAAGTTTTAAAAAATATCTATTTATTAGATCTGGAACAAACGCAAGCTTTGGAGAAAATCCAAAAAAATTGGCAAGATTAAATTAAAAGAGTATAATTAAATAATTATTAAATTATTTTTAAAATTATGGAAGGAGAACCTCAGCCAAATGAAGAAGCGCCCCAACAAGAAAATAGCGAAGCCGGAAAAAAATTAATTGATGTGGGAATAAGTCCTAGCCAAATTGAACAAATAAAAATACCTGGTACTGCTGTTGCGCCAACTGAAATACCCGCAGAAGATCCGCCGCCGCTTCCACAGGAAAAAGAGCAAGCGAGCATAGAGCAAGAACCACCTCCATTGCCTGAACAAGCTAAAGCTGTTCAGGAACTATCGCCTGAAGAAAAAGCAGAAAAGGCTGAAAATGCAAAAAATGAATTAATGAGTTGGACAAAAAAGTTAGAAGGCATAGAAGTAATGAATGACCATGAAAAAGAACGTAAATTAATTAATCATCCAAAATTACCGGAAGTTTTTAAAACTGCTACTGGAAGGGAATTAAAACCGGAAGTAAGAACTGTGGCAGAAGCAAGTGTTAAGGAAGAAAAAGTTAAAGATTTTTTGGCTGAAGAGCATAAAGAAGAAAAAATGAATGCAAGAATAGGCAAGGCAATTGAAAAAAGGAGCGATTCAATTTTAGAGCAAAAAAGAGGAGAAAAAACGCCGGAAGATTTTAAAACAGTAATTGATAATAAAATGAAGGAGCTGTTTGAAGCAGGCATATCAATTGAAAAATCAATTTTTTGCGAGTTAATGAATCAAGGGTACAAAATGGAAGACGCGCAAATTAAAAAAGGCGTGTTTCGCGGGGTAAAAGGAATATCTGTTGTGAAGACGTCTTTAGATGGAGTTCCGCAAAAAAATGAAAAACCAGTATTTATTGATCTTAAAAAAATTAGCGAAATACTTTTGCAGGCGGTAACAGATTTAACAACCGAAGGCGGAAGATTAGCAGAGGTTGAATTACAAGCAATAGTAAATAAAGGAAAAGAAAGGTGGAAACAAGAAAAGCATGAAGCTATAAAACAAGTAGTAAGAACCGAGGTTACAAAAATTACAACGGAAAGGCAACAAACTATTGAGACAGAAAAATTAAGAGTAGAGGCTCAACAAAAAGAAAAAGAAGCAATTGCTCAAGCCAAAGCTGAAAAAAGTGCAAAGCGAAAGAAAAAAATGACACGAAATCCTGCCATGCCTGCAAAGAAAAAACTTGCTACATCCAAATCAGTAAGAAAAAAAGTGAAAGCCTAAAAATAACTTCGCAAAAAACAGCTCTGAAAACGGGCTGTTTTTTAGTGTCATTCCCGCGGACGCGGGAATCCAGATTAAATTAAAGTACTCTGGATCCCCATTTCCATGGGGATGACAAGTATAAAATTATTTTAGTTTAGAAATTAGGTCGCGGAGTTCGACCGCTCTTTCAAAGTCTAAATTTTTAGCGGCAATTTTCATTTCTTTTTCTAAAAGTTTTTTATCGTGAACTAATTCAAATTCCGAAACAACATCTTCTTTTTTTGAAAATCCCCACTCTCTAATATCTGAAACAATTGTTTTTGGAATTATTTTATTTTTTTTATTGTAAGCTTCTTGAATTTTTCTGCGCCGGTTAATTTCGCTAATAGCAGATTGCATAGACATTGTTGTTTTATCTGCGTACAAAATTACTCTGCCTTGCAAATGCCTGGCAGCCCGGCCCATTGTTTGAATTAGGGTTGTTTTGTTGCGTAAAAAGCCTTCTTTATCCGCATCCAAAATTGCAACCAAGGAAACTTCGGGCAAGTCAATCCCCTCTCTTAATAAATTTATTCCAACCAGCACATCAAATTCTCCCTGCCTTAGTTTTTTTAAAATTTCCGGTCTTTCCATTGTTTTAATTTCAGAATGCAAATATTGGGTTTTAATTTTATGCTCTGTTAAATAATCTGCAATTTCTTCGGACAATCTTTTGGTAAGCGTTACAACCAGTACACGATGTTTTTTTGAAATTTCTTTCTTAATCTCTTCTATTAAATCTTTAATCTGATTTTCTGTTTTTTTTATTTCAATAGACGGCTCTAACAATCCGGTTGGCCGGATTAATTGTTCTATAATATTTTTACCGGTTTTTTGCTTCTCAAAGTCGGCCGGAGTTGCAGAAACATAAATTGTTTGTTTTTGTCTTTTCTCAAATTCTGTAAAAGTTAAGGGTCGGTTGTCCACCGCAGAAGGCAGGCGAAATCCAAAATTAATTAAAGTTTCTTTTCTTATTCTGTCTTGCACAGACATTGCCCTAATTTGCGAAACAGAAATATGCGATTCATCAATAAACATCAAAGAGCCGTCCTTATTAAAATAACTGAAATAATCAACCAATGAAAACGGGGCGCTTCCCGGTTTTCTAAATTCCAAATGGCTGGAATAGTTTTCAATGCCGTGGCAAGAGCCAGTTTCTTTTAAAAGCTCTAAATCATAATTTGTTCTTTGCTCTAACCTTTCTGCTTCTAATAATTTTTTTTCTTTATTTAAAACTGCCAATCTTTCCTGCAGTTCTAATTTTATATTTTCAATTGCAATATTTATTTTACTTTGCGGAGCAACCCAAAAGGTGGCTGGGAATAGTTTGTAGTTTGCAATTGGTGTCATTGCGAGCGAGCCCGCAGGTCGAAGATCCTGTAAGGGCGAGCGTGGCAATCCAGAGTGTAACGAATAGATACTGTCTCCCTCAAATTCAACGCGTAATATTTTTTCTCCGGTAACAATATAAATTTCAATAATATCTCCCCTAACGCGAAAAGTTCCGGGCTTGAATTCTATATCATTTCTTTGGTATTGCAGGTTTGTTAAAAGCAAAATAAAATCTTTACGTTTTATTTTTTGTCCAATTTTTATTTCTAAAGAGACATTTTCATAATTTTCAGGCGAGCCAATGTTATATATGCACGAAACCGAAGCAACCACAATTACATCTTTTCTTTGCGTTACATCTTGCACGGCAGCGTGGCGTAGCCTGTCAATTTCTTCGTTTATTTTTGCGTCTTTTTCTATATATGTGTCGCTTTGCGGAATATAGGCTTCGGGCTGGTAATAATCGTAATAAGAAACAAAATAATGCACTGCATTGTTTGGGAAAAATTCTTTAAATTCTTGATATAGTTGGGCGGCCAAAGTTTTGTTTGGGGATATTACAAGTGTTGGCTTGTTTATTTTTTCAATTACATTTGCCATTGTCATTGTTTTTCCAGATCCGGTAACTCCCAAAAGCACTTGGTCTTTTACTCCCAATTTTAAATTTTCAGACAGCTGTTTTATTGCCCGCGGTTGATCTCCTGCCGGTTTGAATTTTGATTTTAGTTCAAACTTCATGTTAAAGTAATTATAACACACTGTCATTGCGAGGAGCCCGCAGGCGACGTGGCAATCTAGAGTATGTGATAAAACTCTGGATTCCCGCTTTCGCGGGAATGACACCTAAAAATATGATAGCATTTTTGGAGGGTAAAATTATATTAAAAAAAGATAAGTTTATTATTTTAGAAACAAATGGCGTTGGCTATAAAGTTTTTTTGAACCGCCAAACCTTATTAAAACTACCAGAAATTGGCCAAGTTATCAAGGTTTTTTGTTTTCATAATATTAAAGAGGACGTCTCTGATTTATACGGATTTTTAAGCTACGACGAGCTTGAATTTTTTGAAGTTTTAAATGACATTCACGGCGTTGGCCCAAAAGCCGCTTTAGAAATTTCTGTGCTTGGCCCATTAGAAAAAATAAAAGACAAAATTTTGGCCCAAGATGAAAAATTATTTGCAGGCATTCCGGGTATTGGAGCCAAACGCGCATCTTCTATTATATTAGAACTTACCGGTAAAATTATGGCTTCTCCCGCCAGAGCCAAGGGTCCAGTTGATGATGCCGAAGACACTTTAGTTGCTCTTGGTTTTTCGCACCAGCAAGCCAAATCCGCATTAGAAAGCATACCCCACGACATCCCGCCCGAATCCCGCGTCAAACAAGCCTTAAAATTTTTAGGAAAATAAGAGTCTTTACAAAGAAAAAATAAGGTGATAATGTAACAAAACCTCTTTAAGAAGCGGTTTTGTTTTTTCTGGTTCTTTCACAATTTGGAGGGCTTTAGGGTAATGGAGACTAATTTACTTGTTGAAGGCAGGATGGCAAACGGGAAAAGAGAAATTCATGTTTCCTTCTGCCACAAAAGAGCAGATAAAGAAATTATCATCTCTCACGACGATAATTTCCGACCCCTCTATGCAATTATCAGTGAAGTTTTAATTCCCATGCTTATGAAAGAGTATAAATTGGAAAAAGCTGAAGCAACAAAGCTAATTAACAAAGGTTTAAATTGTTGCGGGCTTTCTGAACTTAACGTGCCCAATGTGGCAAGAGTTTGTTAAACTTTGGGCGTTTTGTCCCGTCATTGGCGGGGCTTTTTTTTACGCAAAATATGTGATATTATTTGTATAGTTTCTGTCATTGCGAGGAACAAAGTGACGAAGCAATCTATAGTAAAAGTATAAATTCTGGATTGCCACGCTCGCTTCGCTCGCTCGCAATGACACCAGAGGGTATGATAATTAAAAGTTTAGTTAAAAAAATAATAGGAAAAAATTTGTTGAGCCTTTATCATTTTAAGCTGGCTTTGCTGGGAGCTTTTTTATTTGGTTTTCCAGGGTATAGTAAAAATTTTAAAATTATTGGAGTTACCGGAACCAGCGGGAAATCAACAACATGTGATTTAATTGTGCGAATTTTGGAAGAAAATGGAGAAAAGGTTGCCTCTGTCTCAACAATACGGTTTAAAATTGGAGAAAAAGAATGGGAAAATAAATATAAAATGACTATGCCCGGCCGTTTTGTAATTCAAAAATTTTTAAGCCAAGCAAAAAATGCCGGATGTAAATTTATTGTTTTAGAAGTTACTTCAGAGGGCATAAGGCAATTTAGGCACAAGTTTATAAATTTTGATACAGCGGTTTTTACAAATTTAAGTCCGGAGCATATTGAGTCTCACGGCGGGTTTGAAAATTACAGAAATGAAAAATTAAAGTTATTTAAAATAACAAAAAATATTCATATAATAAACGCCGATGATAAAAACTCAAAGTATTTTTTAGATATTCCTGCAAAAAAGAAAATCAGTTTTAGTTTTAAAGATGCAGAAAATTACGACTTTAAATTAAATTTAATTGGCGATTTTAATATTTTAAATGCTTTGACCGCAATTTCTGTTGCCAGAGCTTATGGCATTAATTTTGAAGTTTGTAAAAAAGCGCTTGAAAAAGCAAAAGGAATTCCAGGCAGAATGGAAGTTATTTCAAATCCGCCAGCTGGCGGACCAAAAGTTATTGTTGACTACGCTCATACGCCAGAGCAACTTGAAGCCGTTTATAAGGCTCTGGATTCCCGCTTTCGCGGGAATGACACGGGCAGGCTTATTTGTGTTTTAGGAAGTTGCGGCGGAGGCAGAGACAAATGGAAAAGACCGGTTTTGGGAAAAATTGCAGAAAAATATTGCAAGGAAATAATTATTACAAACGAAGATCCATATGACGAAAATCCAAATTCGATTATGGACGAAATCGAATCTGGATTTTTAAAAACTCGAAATTCGAAATTCGAAATTCGAAATTATGAGAAAATTTTAGACAGAAAAGAGGCAATAAAAAAAGCAATTAATATTGCAAAACAAGGGGAAACTGTTATAATCACGGGCAAAGGGTCAGAGCCTTGGATGTGCATTAAAAATGGAAAAAAAATACCATGGAGCGACAAGCAAATCGCAAAAGACGCGCTAAATAAAATTTAAAAATAAAATTTATGAAAATACAAGACATTTATAATTTAATGATAAAAATGGGAATGGATGTTGATTTTAGGGGCAGAGAAGGCGTGCAAAAACTTTTGGATAATAAAAAGAAAAAATTTGAGAAATTGAGCGAGAAAGAAAAAGAAGATCTTGATAAAGACGCTTTAGAAAATCCATATTTAGACTCTGGAGTTTATAATATTTCAGATGACAAAGAAATAAAAAGAGTTTTAGTGGGAATAGATATTTCACCGGCAGAAATTTTAATTGCAAAAGAGCTGGGCGATATTGATTTGGTAATTGCCCATCATCCTGTTGGAAAAGGTTTGGCGCAATTGGCAGATGTTATGGATTTGCAGGCCGATGTTTGCAATTATTACGGCGTGCCAATAAATGTGGCAGAAGGATTGATGCGCGAAAGAATTTCTGAAGTAGCCAGAGGAGTAAATTCTTCAAACCATCAAAGGACAGTTGACGCCGCAAAATTAATGAAAGTTAATTTAATGAATTCGCATACGCCTTGTGATAATTTGGCTGCCAAATTTTTAAAAAATTTGGTTGAGAATCCGCCAGCTGGAGAAAAACCCGAGACAGTCGGCGAGCTGATAAATATTTTAAAAGAAATTCCAGAATACAAAGAGGCGATGAAAATTGGAGTTGGTCCTAAAATTTTTGTGGGAACTGCAGATAACCGATGCGGAAAAATTGCTTTGTCTGAAATTACAGGAGGCACAGAAGGCTCCCCAAAACTTTATGAAAAAATGGCGCAGGCCGGAGTTGGCACGGTTGTCGGAATGCATATTTCTGAAGAACACAAAAAGGAAGCAGAGCTGGCTCACGTGAACATTGTAATTGCCGGGCATATTTCTTCCGATTCTTTGGGCGTAAATTTATTTGTTGACGAACTTGAAAAGCAAGGCATTGAAATTGTGGCATGCTCCGGTTTTACCCGCTTCTCAAGGGTAAAATAAAACATTGACATTTTTTGATTTATGAATAAAATAGCTATATGAGGGGGTGCGAAGTTTATCTTCAAGGACAGAATAATTTTAACGAGAAAGATAAAAAGTATATACCTAAAATTCATTGTCCGAATTTGGGCTCGAGAAAAAATCTTTTTTGTTAAAATTTTTTGCCCCCTCTTCAAAAAATACCAGGCATGCTGGTGTTTTTTGTTGAAAAAGTTTAAAATAAAATAAAAACTATGAAAAAAGACCAGCCTCGCCGAGTCAAGGCGGGAAAGCCAATTGGCAAAGTTACCCACTATTTTTCAGACATTCAAGTGGCGGTAATTAATTTGTCTGCTCCCTTAAAACAAAAAGATGTTATTAGAATTGTAGGCGGCGAAGCCACCGATTTTGAACAAAAAATCGGTTCAATGCAAATTGACCGTAAAGAAATAAAGTCTGCAAAAAAAGGCGATTCTATCGGAATAAAGGTTAATGAAAAAGTCCGCGAAGGCTACAAAGTTTTTAAATTATGAAATTTGTCGGAGATTTTCATATACATTCAAAATATTCCAGAGCTGTTTCGCCATCAATGGACCTGCAAAATTTGGATAATTGGGCGCAAATTAAAGGAATAAAAGTTTTGGGAACCGGAGATTTCACCCATCCAAAATGGCTTAACGCAATACAAGAAGAATTAAGGCCGGCTGAACCTGGCCTTTTTTCGTTTAAAAATTCCAATTCACCAACAAGATTTATTTTAACTTCCGAAATTTCTTGTATCTACAAAAAAACTGGGAAAGTTAGAAAAGTTCATATTATTGTTTTTGCTCCATCAATAAGCGCGGTTGAAAAAATAAATATAGCGCTTAATAAAATTGGAAACCTGCATTCGGACGGCCGGCCGATTTTGGGGCTTGATGCAAAAGAGCTGTTAAAAATTGTCTTAGATGCAAATGAAGATTGTTTAGTTGTGCCAGCCCATGCATGGACGCCTTGGTTTTCTGTTTTCGGTTCAAAATCAGGATTTAATTCTTTAGAAGAATGCTTTAATGAATACACAAAATATATTTTTGCAATTGAAACCGGGCTGTCATCCGACCCTTTAATGAACTGGAGGCTTTCGCAATTGGACAAAATTGCTTTAATTTCAAACAGCGACGCCCACTCTCCTCAAAAAATTGGCAGGGAAGCAAATGTTTTTGATACAGAAATAAACTATCAAAAAATAATGGAAGCAATAAAAACAAAAGATAAAAATAAATTTTTGCATACAATTGAATTTTTTCCAGAAGAAGGCAAATACCACAATGACGGCCACAGATTATGCAATTTGAATTTTTCTCCAGAGCAATCCAAAAAGAATAATAATATTTGCCCAAAATGTAAAAAGCCTCTGGTTATCGGGGTTTTAAACAGGGTTGAAGAATTGGCAGACAGGCCGACAGGATTTATACCCAAAAATGCAATTCCATTTAAAAGTTTAATTCCTTTAAATGAAATTATTGCAGAATCAATTGGAGTTTCAACGGCCTCAAAAGAAGTTGGAAAACATTATAATAATTTAATAAAAAATTTGGGGAGCGAATTTAAAATTTTATTGGAGTCAGAAAAAAAAGAAATAGAAAAATGCTCTTTGCCGGAAATTGCGGAGGGAATTATGCGAGTCCGTGATGGGAAGGTTTTAATTGAACCCGGATATGACGGAGTTTTTGGCAAAATTAAAATTTTCACAGAAGAAGAACGCCCGAATAAAAAGAATAGATTATCCAGCCAAAAAACTTTGCTATAAAAAAAGATACCCGGGCCGAAGCTCGGGTATTGACAGCACTATAGTAATCCGTATTATACTTTCAGAATTATAACACGGATTGTCGTGCTGTCTCTATCGGCTGCATCCAGATGCTCGCGTATGGCTTTTTCGGCCTCCGCGAAATCATCGGATTCGGGACCTTGAGCACTGCCCAAGGTCACATCACATAGCACTTCCCCTTCGACAAGGGCCTCAATTACTGCGCTCACTTCGCCGCCCTCCCTGTTGACAAAGGACCGAATCTGCAAGTTTAGATATTTTATAACGCCAGATTTTTTAATACAAGCCCTTTTAATTTGTTGTTAATAATTGCGGAGTAAAATATAAAAATTGAGTGTTGACATTATTAAATATGGAGAATAGCATTAATGTAATAATTAATTTAAAATGCCATGGACGGAAAAATTTATTATATAACAAAAGAAAAATTACATGAGTTAAAAAAAGAATATGAAGAACTGCTGGAAATTGAGCGCAAAAAATCTTTAGGCGAAACTGCTCCAAAAATTTTTGAATCGGAGGATTTAAATCCTGAATTTGTAAGCTTTCAAGAAGATATTGGATTTTTAAGATCCAGAATTGACGAGCTAAAAGGTATTGTAGAACACCATGAATTAATAAAAAGCCCGACAAAAGATAAACAGGGAATTGTTAGTTTGGGAGCTAAAGTAAAAATAGATGTAGACGGGCAAAAAGATGAATTTGTCATTGTTGGAACTCTTGAAGCAAACCCGGCTTTAGGAAAAATTAGCAACGAATCCCCTGTTGGGAAGGCTCTTTTAGGCCACAAAATAGGGGACGAAGTTTCCGTTTCTTCGCCCATTAAAACAACATATAAAATCAAAAACATAAAATACGAAATTGGATAATGGATAAAATTCTCACATTTTTTACAGAAATTGGAAAATTAAAAGAGTTGAAAAGGCGCGGCTGGGTTTTGAGGGAAATTAAAAATCCCGAGAGCGTTGCCGATCATATTTTTCGGGCAACCTTAATGGCTTGGGTTTTAGGCAGAAAAAAGCGCGGCTTAAATATAGAAAAAGTTATGAAAATGGCCTTGATCCATGATATTTGCGAAGTTTATGCCGGAGATACAACTCCCTACGATTCCATACTCCCAAAATCAAAAAAGGAAATAAGAAAGCTGCTTAGAACGTGGCCAAGATTTTCCGATTCGAAAAAAAAGCGATTGTCTGAAAAAAAATTCAAAAAAGAAAAAACAGCTCTGGAAAAGCTTACGAGAGGCTTACCCAAGGAATTAGCGCGCGAAATGATGGATTTATGGATAGATTATGAAAACGGCAAAACAAAAGAAGGAAGATTCTTTAAGCAAATGGACAGGCTGGAAAATTTTTTACAGGCAACAGAATACTGGAAAAAATACAAAAACTTATCTCAAAAATCATGGTGGGACCAGGCCCGAGAATCATTTGACGATCCTGTGCTGCTTGAATTTATGGAAAAGATAGATAAGCAATTCCACAAAAATTAATAACAAAGATTACAAAACCCCAAAATGGGGTTTTTCATTTACTTTTGGATATCTTATAATATAATATATAAACATGAAAAATCAGGAAATTGCAAAAATTTTCAATGAAATGGCAAAGTATCTGAAAATGGAGGGCGTGGATTTTAAGCCTTTTGCTTATGAAAAAGCGGCCATTTCCTTAGAATCTTTAAATGAAGATGTGGGAGAAATTTATGCGCAAGGAGGCATAAAATCCTTGCTGGAAATTTCCGGAATAGGAAAAAGCATGGCAGGGCACATAGAAGAATATTTAAAAAACGGGAAAATAAAAGACTACGAAAAAATGAAAAAATCCCTGCCTTTGCAAATTGATGAGTTAATAAGAGTTGAGGGGGTGGGCCCGAGAAAAGTGAAAATACTTTATCAAAAGCTGGGAGTAAAAAACTTGAAAGATTTGGAAAAAGCGGCAAAAACGCATAAAATAACTCCCCTTTTCGGGTTTGGAGAAAAGACGGAAAAAAATATTTTGCAGGGAATTGAATTTGCCAAAAGAAGCCAAGGGAGGTTTTTAATTAGTAAAATTTTACCTGTTGCTCGGGAAGTTTTAGAAAAAATAAAAAAATTTGAGGGAGTAAAAGAAGCGAGTTTGGCAGGATCTTTGCGGAGGGGTAGAGAAACAATTGGAGACGTAGATATTTTAGCTGTAGCCAAAAATGTAGAAAAAGCTATGGATTTTTTTATTGCTTTGCCGGGCGTGGAAAAAGTTTGGGGGAAGGGCGGGACAAAAGCTTCGGTACATATGGGGGACGGTTTTGACATGGATTTGCGGGTTGTTCCTGAAAAAAGTTTTGGAGCGGCTTTGCAATATTTCACCGGCTCAAAAGAGCACAATGTGGCAACAAGGCGAATTGCAATTAGTAAGGGCTTAAAACTTTCAGAATATGGCATTTTTCGCGGATCAAAAATGATTGCGGGCAAAACAGAAGAAGGGGTTTATAAAGCAATCGGCCTGCCGTATATTGAGCCGGAATTAAGAGAAAACGAAGGAGAAATTGAAGCCGCCCTAAACGGAAAACTGCCCAAATTGATTGAACTAAAAAATATTAAGGGAGACCTGCATTGCCATTCCAACTGGGATGGCGGAAAAAATTCAATTGAAGATATGGTAAAAACAGCAATGGAAATGGGCTATGAATATATTGGAATTTCAGACCACACAAAATTTTTAGCAATTGAGCGCGGATTAAATGAAGAACAGCTCTTAAAACAGCGCGAAGAAATTAAACAGCTTAATTTAAAATTTAAAATTAAAAATTTAAAATTTAGGATACTGCACGGATGCGAAACAAATATCTTAAACGACGGGAGCGTTGATATTAAAGACGAAATTTTAGAAAAGCTGGATTACGTTATTGCGGGCGTGCATTCTTCTTTAAAAATGGAGAAAAAAGAAATGACCTCGCGCGTCGAAAAAGCAATGAAAAATAAAAACATTGATATTTTTGCCCATCCAACGGGAAGAATTGTAGGACAAAGAGATAAATACCAAATTGATTTTGACAAAATTTTACAACAGGCAAAGGAAACCGGCACTATTTTGGAAATTAATTCATCTTCCAGATTGGATTTAAGAGATACATACATAAGAAGGGCAAAAAACAAAGGCTTGAAAATGATAATTAACACCGACTCGCACCGTAAGGACCATTTAAATTTAATGGAATACGGCGTTGCCCAAGCGCGCCGCGGCTGGGCCGAAAAAGAAGACATCGTAAATACTTTTCCAATTGAGGAATTATTAAAACACTTTAAACAAAATGCCTAAAGAAAAATCTGCGGGAGCCGTAATCTATAGAATGGAAAATAATAAAATTTATTATTTGCTTTTGCATTACTCGCCTTCTGAAAAAAGAAGACGCGGGCAGTGGGGATTTGCAAAAGGCCACGTTGAAAAAGGCGAAACCGACGAGCAAACTGCCATAAGGGAAATTACCGAAGAAACTGGCATTGAAGACATAGTAATAATGCCGGGATTTAAAGAACTGGAAAAATATTTTTTTAGGAAAGTTTACGGATTAAAAGGCGAAGAAAGAAAAAAGGCCCCTTGGATTTTTAAGTCTGTTATCTTCTTTTTGGCACAAACGCAAACAAAAGAAATAAAAATTTCCGATGAGCACATCGGTTTTGTCTGGCTGGAATTTGTGGATGCAGTTAAAAAGTTGAGCTTTAAAAATTCAAAAGAATTATTAAAAAAGGCGAATAAAGTTATTCGCCTTTTACCTCGTCAATAATTTTTATAAATACTTCCGGATATTCTCTTGCCAATGCAGATAAAACTTTTCTGTCCAATTCTATTTTTTTCTTTTTTAATCCATTGATCAGCCTGCTGTAAGTAATCCCATTTTGCCGCGCCAACGCGTTTATTTGTAAATTCCAAAGTTGCCTGTTTGTCCTCTTTTTTACTTTTCTGTCGCGATAAGCGTAAGCCCATGCATGTCTTAAAGCATCTTTGGCCAGTTTAAATTTTGACTTTCTTCCGTACTTAAAACCCTTGGCATGCTTTAATAAACCTTTTCTGTGCTTGCGGGCTTGTACGGCTCTTTTAATTCTTGACATTTTATTTTGTTAAAAACTTTTTTAAATGCTGCGCTTCTGTTTTTGAAAGCAGAATCCATTTGCGACCTTTTCTCTTTCTCTCACCGGTTTTTTTAGACCTATAATGGTTTTGTCCGGTCATTCTTCTTAAAATTTTGCCGTTTTTTGTAATTTTAAACCTTTTGATTAAGGCTTTTTTTGTTTTATTCATGAATTTATGTAGCGGAGCAAATAAATTCATGCCGCGATTGAAACATGATATATAGCATACACTGGTTTCAATTGCGGCGATGCCGCTATTTATTTTTTAATGTTTTGAGACAATCATTGTAAAACCCCTTGGTTCGCGCTTTAATTCTCTCTCCGTTTTAATTGGTATTAACAAATTTAATTTTTCTAAAAATAGTTTTACCTTATCTGTGGCAAATTGCCCCATTGCTTTTTCCCTGCCCCTTAAAGACATATTTATTTTTACTTTGTCTCCTTCGTCTAAAAATTTTTTAGCCTGTGTTGCCCGTGTTTCCATATCGTGAGGCGAAATATTAAAAGTAAGCCTTATTTCTTTTAATTCTCCCCCTCTGGGTTTTGTCATTTTTTTTTCCTTTTTCTGCTGGCTGTAAAGATATTTTCCGTAGTTGGCGACTCTGCAAACCGGCGGCTCAACTTTTTCTGTAACCTGGATTAAATCCAAGCCTTTTGATTTTGCCAAATCAATTGCGTTAAAAATATTCATCACTCCAAGCTGTTCGCCTGTTTCAGAAATTACCCGCACCTCTTTTGCCCGTATGAAATTGTTGATTAAAACTTTATTCAAATTTGTTTTTTATTTGTGGAGATGGCGATATTGAAATCGCGTCCAAATACCTCGTTAAAATACTTCTACAAATTTATCCTACTTTGGTTTTTGGGATATTAAATAAAAAGTAAGAAAAATCTTTAATATCTTATCCCCGGTTGCTTTCAATAATTTTTCGGGGAGAAAAAATTACCTATCCCGATAAATAACACCCTTGACCCATCTATCAGGAGTAAATGGCAAGGATGCCGCATTAAGCGAAAGCTAACGCGGGTTGCTTATTAAATAAATTAGCAATTATGTTTTTCCTGAAAGTTTTACCAGATTTCAGAATACTGGATTTGCATATTTTATAAAGAGCACTTGTCGAAACAATCATCCCCGTGACAATTCGCGGTTAACCTCTCTTTCTACGTCCCGCTTTTTTATTTTCTCTTTTTTGTCGTATTTTCTCTTTCCTTTAGCTAACCCGAATTCGAGTTTTATTCTACCATTGTTCTCGTATATTTTCAAGGGGATTAAGGAAAAACCCTTAGTTTTGGCCTTTCCTATCAAATAATCTATTTCTTTTTTGTTCAGCAAAAGCTTTCTCTGGCGCTCCTCACTATAGTCTGCTCCGGCATTATTGGGCTGGTAGGGAGGCACTTTTACCCCCACCAAAAAAGGCTCGCCGGAACTTAGCGCAACATAAGCCCCAGACAAATTTATATGCCCTGTTTTTATTGATTTGACTTCCTGCCCAAATAAAACCATCCCCGCCTCATATTTTTCCAGCACCTCATAGTCAAACCCAGCCTTTTTATTTTCCGAAAATATCTTCATGTTTTTATACTATCATATTATCACACAATATTGCTCTTGACAAGACCCCATAAAAGGTGTATAATTAATATAGCACAAATTGGAAATTTTACACTGAAATGCAACTTTTGCAGTTAATGTTTGTTCGCTGTTCAAGGGAAACCTCATAAGCTGACCTGTATCCGGGCGATTTTCTGTATTTGTTATTGAGTATGAAAAGGTGTTCCTGAAACTCTTCCTCTGTCACGTTTTTTAGATCGGTTTTCTTCGGTAAAAACCATCGTCTCTCCAATCCTTAGAATTTCCAGAATTTTTTTGGTTAATACTGCAGTTCGATTCATAAAAACCACCAGGGTTTCGTAGGAACACTTCAAGGATTTTTTAAAATCATCGTACACGGACTTTATCGCAAGCGCGAGTGCTGGTGTGCCGATAAACTGCGAGTGTTAGAGAATCGAGTTTTGAGATCTTGCGCGGTCGACCCGTTGGAGCCGGCAAGATATTAAGATTGAATTTTTTAACTAATTGAGTGATAATTTGTTTAAGATTGTCGTAAATCGTCAATTTCATAATCTTATACAAAAAGCGCCTTACGGTGCTATTTGTATTTTACCAGATTTTCAAATTTTAGAGAATTGGGTGAGTTTCGTAATTCAGAGCAAAGGAGAGCCCTTCCAAGTGTAAGGGGGCAGCTGAGTTCATGAAAACATAGAGTTGCAAGTTAAAAATATTTGGCTAAGAATATTTACAGTAGAAAAAATAATGCTGGGAATTGTAATATTTTTCCTATTAATAATTTCTATTGCTCTGTTTTATTTAATTTTCAAAAAAAGCAATAATCAAATAATAATAAAAAAATGCAAAAAATAAGGCTGGCTGTAATTATTTTAATAACGCTTTTGGCCGCATCAAATATTTTCATTGCCGCTCAATATGTTTTATCTCAAATTGAATTAAATCGCGTAAACGGGCAGCTGCAAGTTCAACAAGTCAACCAAAAATCTTTATCTTTTGCAAAGATTTTTGTTGATAAATTTTTGCTGGGACAAGGGACTGTCGGCTTTGAAGACAGGCTAAAATTAGAAAACGCGGTTAGAGAAATAAATGACCCTGAAATTTTCAGCCAGTGGCAAAAATTCACTGCAAGCCAGACGACCATCAGGCGCAAATATCCGCCGGAGAGCTTTTTAATCTTTTACTTGAAAGATTAGAGAAATAATTAATAAAAAAACTATTGCAAAGAGTTCCAAATTGCAGGATCTTCTTGGCCCAAAACCCAGGCGGAAAATCCCCTGAAATTATTTTTTTTAACAACATCCAATTTAATATTGAAGCTTCTTTGGTCTTCGTACCAAATTTTGTAATTTTTATTGTTAAAAGAATAAGTAAGCCACGACACCCCCATTTTTGCATCAAAATCTTTTAAATGGGAAAAATTTTGCATAGTGTATTCTACCAAACTATAAGACCCGCTGGAAATCCTTTTATAAGGCGTTTGCTGCCAGCCCCAGTAATAAAAAGGAATTCCCATAGATAATTTTTCAGCGGGAATTTTGTCTTTAACATAAGCCAATACGCGGTCTAAAAACGGTAAAGACGCTGTTGGACCCAAAGGTTCTGAATCGTCATAGGTCATTAAACTTATAAAATCAACTGCTTTTGCAATTCTGGCATAGTCAAAAACGCCTCCCCAATTTTTAAAAGCATTTGTATTTTCATAATCTACGCTCCGCGAAACTGCCGCCACGCTCAAAATAAATCCGTTTTTTTTCAAGCCTGCGGCTGCTTTTTCCACAAAAGCCGAATACAAATCTTTGTCTAAATAACTTATATTTTCAAAATCAAACTGCCAGCCGATATAGTTATTTTTCTTAGCAATGTAAATCAGGCCGGTTATAACAGCCTGCTGGTCTTTTGGCGAAACAAGTAATTTATGCATTACGCTTTGGGAAAATCCGGCATTTACAATTAAGGGCATCACTTTAAGATTTTTCTCTTTTATGACTGCTTTTAAATTATTATCAAACTTGCCGGCGATTTTCATTTTTGAAGTAACTGCAAAAAATTGCGGAGCTAAAATGTCAATTTTGTCCGCATTTTTTATAACACTTTCAAGCCCTTTTTTCTCAAAAGCCTCGGACAAATAAAATATTTTTTCCGGATTATAATTTGCAGGTAAACCCGCCTCCGCATCTCGCAATGCTCGAGCTTCGACGGGGCGCAGTAAAAAAACGCCAGATAATAATATAAGCATTAAAAATATCAGGATTTTTTTCATGTAATGGTATTATAGCACCTTTAAAGATTTCTGCCAGACGATGCCAGCTCACGACAAATCCCAGCGCAAACACCCGAAACAATTTTCTCATAAATTTATTTGACAGGACAGCCACCTGCTTTTATATTTCCCAAACTATCCCAGCTGCCTCCATTATACACTTTTTCAAATCCATTGGCTTTTAAAATTCGTACTGCTTCCTCGCTTCTGCTCCCCGAAGCGCAAACAACAACTGCAGGCACATCTTTTATTAGCCAGCTCATCGCCTTGCCAATTTCATCTAACGGAACATTCAGCGAACCTTTAATATGCCCCCCTTTATACTCTTCCGACGTTCTAACATCAATAATCAGCGCTCCATTTTTAATAATATTTTTCAAATTTTCCTCCATAATTTTTATTTTATTTACTTCTTTGATTTATGTCCTTAAAAGAATACTCCGTATTTCTGCGACCGCATTCTTATGGAGTATCACAATATCTCATGCGGCAATTTTTCCAAACCCAAACCTGTTTAAAGTAAGCTCAATATCTATAACCATAAATTTATTTTTTAAATTTATTTTATAGGCTCAACGCCGTTGAGCCGATAGATTCTGAAGTAATGGATTCTGAAGTATAGTAAGTTTTTTGCCTCGAGGCAAAAAACTTACTATTTTAGTCCTAGCTTTTTAATTAATTTTCCCCGACCATAAATTTATTTTTTACAATATTATTTTTACTACCTCTTTTTCACTCTAGTGAAAAACACGTACTATTTTACTCCAACATCTCAACTCCATTAAACTACAGTGCAATAACTGTTCTCGCACTGTGGTTTTTTAAGTTCTAATAAATGGTAGGCCACCACTTCACCAACCCACATTTTACCAATAGACTGATTATGTGCTACTTATTGTCTTAAATTTTTTTCTTCCATAAATATATCCACAGATAAGCCCACCAACCAGAAAAATAGGGAGAAAAATCCAATAGCTAAAACCAATGAATAAACCACAACCCAAAGGAGATGCATTACAGTTTGTTATATCGTCTGGCAAAAATTGAAACAAAATGTGCAGTGTTGAAAAAAACAATATGAATAAAAAATATCCTATAATAATACCTTTAAACAAGAATTTCCAAAGCATAGTTCCCCTTAGAAAATACCATATAATGCCCCAAATTCCTCCGTATATTACCATTGAGACAAAATAATATAAATAATCAGCACTAATTTTTTGGATCAGAAAATAAGCTGTTCTCTCATTAAGTAATCTAAGCGGCATAAATATGAAAGGGGTAAAAAAATAAGCAATTGCGTATAAATATTCTCCCGCTATTGCAAGAATTATATCTATGCGAAAAGTTATGAAATAATATCCAATTGATGGGCCCATTGACTTATAAATAATCTCAAGAAATAAATAGACAGAAGAAAGGAAAAAACCTCCCAATAATATATATTTTAGTAATTCTTTTAATTTATTCATAATTTTATAAGGTTTATTAAACTAGAAATGCGACAATAAGTAATGCGACGATGTTTAAGACTTTGATCATTGGGTTAATTGCCGGGCCGGCAGTGTCTTTGTATGGGTCGCCAACTGTGTCGCCGGTGACTGCGGCGGCGTGGGCAAAAGAACCTTTGCCTCCATGCGCTCCGCCCTCAATATATTTTTTTGCATTATCCCAGGCTGCTCCGCCGGTTGTCATTGAAATTCCAATAAATAGTCCTGTAACAATTGCGCCAATTAACAGTCCGCCCAATGCCTGAACTCCTAAAAAATAACCAACCAAAACTGGGGCCGCAACCGGAATTAAAGCAGGCAAAAGCATTTCTTTAATTGCCGCTTTTGTAACAATGTCCACGCATTTTCCATATTCTGGTTTTGCAGTGCCTTCCATTAAGCCTTTTATGTTTTTAAATTGCCTGCGAACTTCTTCAACAACCTTTCCGGCTGTTTTACCGACAGCTCCCATTAAAAATGAGGCAAATAAATATGGCAAAAGTCCGCCGATTAAAAGCCCCGCGATAACGCTTGGATTGGTCAAAGAAAAACTTTCTTTTATTTGTTCTGAATATGCCGAAAACAAAACCAATGCCGCCAATCCTGCGCTTGCAATTGCATAGCCTTTTGTAACTGCTTTTGTTGTGTTGCCAACTGCGTCAAGCGCGTCTGTAATTTTTCTGACGTCTTCGGGCATTCCTGCCATTTCCGCAATTCCTCCGGCATTATCTGTAATCGGGCCGTAAGCGTCAACTCCCACCACAATTCCAGAAATTGAAAGCATTGCTGTAACAGCAAGGGCTATGCCGTAAATTTCAGCCAGTTGAAAGCTAATAATTGTTCCTGCGGCAATTAACAAAACCGGATATGCAGTAGATTGCATTCCCAAACCAATTCCGCGGATAATATTTGTGGCGTGGCCCGTCTCGCTCGCCTTGGCAATTGATTTTACCGGGCCATAACTTTTTGAAGTATAATATTCTGTAATAACAAACATTCCAACAGCAATTACCAAGCCAACCAATGTTGAAAAATACAAATTGACTGCGGGAATTGCCTGGTTTGCCATTAATTTTACAATTACCGGATAAAATGCAATTGCCGACAAAATAACTGTGGCGGCAACGCCTTTGTACATTGCTCCCATAATAGATTGTTTTTTGCCTAATTTCACAAAAAAACTTCCAATTATAGAAGTCAAAATTGAGACTGATCCCAAAATCAAGGGCAATAAAACAAAATTTATATTTCTTGGAAACAACAAGGCTCCCAAAAGCATTGTTGCAACAGCTGTTACCGCGTATGTTTCAAAAATATCAGCTGCCATTCCGGCGCAATCTCCAACATTGTCGCCAACCTGGTCTGCAATTACCGCCGGGTTTCTTGGGTCGTCCTCTGGAATTCCTTTTTCAACTTTTCCCACCAAATCAGCTCCCACATCGGCGGCTTTTGTGTAAATTCCGCCTCCAATTCTGGCAAAAACAGAAATTAAGCTGGCTCCAAATCCCAAACCAATTAATCCTGAAATTCCAGTCCATAAATAATATGCGGAAACACTCAAAAGCCCCAAGCTTACCACCATTAGTCCTGTAATCAATCCTCCTTTAAAAGAAATGTCCAAAGCGCGTGCTAAGCCCTTTTTTGCGCTTTCAGCAACTCTTGTATTGGCTTGCGTTGAAACAATCATTCCAATAAATCCTGAAACTCCGCTCAAAACTGCGCCGATTAAAAATCCAATGGCTATTTTCCACCCCATAAAAAATAATAAAATAAATAAAACAATTCCAACTAAAGAAATTGTTTTGTACTGCCTTTTCAAATAACTCATTGCGCCCTCTTGCACAGCAGAGGTAATTTCAATTGCCTTTCCTCCGGCAACAGGAGCTTTCCTGATTTGAGAAGCCATAAACCACACAAACGCAATAGCAAACAACGAAACTATTATTGGAAAATATATTAAATCCATATATTTTATTTTTTAATAATATTACTTTTATTTTTAATTTTTCCGTAGATCAAACCAATAATAGCCCCGACGATAAAATAAAAAATTATACTTGAAATCAACAAAATTATTTGAAATGTTTGCAAGCTTATTGGACATATACTTCGGTCACCCATATAGCCGGCCAAAAAACACTTTATAGAAAGTTCTCGAATCAAAAGAGTTGATGGAAAAAGAATTTCTAAAATTAATAAACTAGAAAATATTGAAAAAAATCTATATATTAAAAATGCTATGATTATTAATAAATCTAAAATTATTCCTCCTTTTAGCCAATATGGCCAATTTTTGTAAAACATATTTTATTTTCCTATTCTGCCTGCCTCGTCCAAGCGTGGAGCGCGAAGGCGGGGGAAAATAGGATATTAATTATTTTTATGATTTTACTTAAATTATAATTGTATCCGCAGGTCTTGACAAGCGCTCTTAATTTGATATATTTATAATAGAGACGGAAGAATCCTGAAATTATGGGTTCTACTCTGTGTGTCAGAGAGAAGTTGCCGAAAGGCGGCTTTTTTCGTGCATAAAATATGATATAATTATTGTGGTGGACTTTTGGGCTCGTAGTTTCATGGAGTTAAAATTCCGTCTTTGACACACGGAGTAGCGGGTGCAAATCCCGCCGAGTCCACCCCAAAGAATCTGTCATTTTTTGACGGATTTTTTGTTACTCGGCTTTACTGCCTTAAATTCCATTTCTACTTCATTTCTCTGTTTACAAAACTTACAAACAAAATCGTTACCAAATCCAAATTGATATGGCAACCCTATTTCGTAAAACATTTCTTTTTTATTCACAAGGTTGTTTTCCTTTCCGCAATGGGCACAATTAAGTTTTTTTATGTAATATGTATCTGTCATAATTTCTGGATTCCCGCTTTTGCGGGAATGACACTGTATTATTTACGGTAGCTTTTTACCATAATCATGGTAGATTTTCACCATGACAACTTTATTCAGATTTTTCTTCGGTTTCTTCTTTTGGCTCTTCTTGCTCTTCCGGTTCTTCCGGAACATCGGCGGTTTTAATGTCTATTTTCCAGCCGGTGAGTTGGGCGGCCAAACGCACATTTCTGCCGTCTTTGCCAATTGCCAAGCTCAATTGGTCCGCTGGCACAAAAACAGTTGCCGTATTTTTCTCCTCAACTTTTACTTCAATAACTTTTGCAGGGGCCAAAGCATTGGTAATAAATTTTTCCGGCTTTTCCTCAAAAGAAATTACATCAATTTTTTCTCCTCCCAATTCGTTAATTACTGCCATAATGCGAGTTCCTCTTTGGCCAACGCAAGCTCCAATCGGGTCAACGCCTTCTTCATTGGAAACAACCGCAATTTTTGTGCGAAAACCCGGCTCTCTGGCAATTGCTTTTATGACAACGGAACCCGAAGCAATTTCAGGGACTTCCAGCTCAAATAATTTTGAAATTAATTTTGGATAAGCGCGCGACAAAATAATCACCGAGCCTTTTGGGCTGTCTTCAACTTTTAAAATGTAAAGTTTTAAGCGCTGCCCGGGTCTGTAAAATTCGCCAGGAATTTGCTCTTCTCTGTTTAAAAGCCCTAAAGTTTTTCCAATATCCACAAACACGGTGTGACCTTCAACCCTTTGCACAATTCCCGAAACAATTTCTCCTTCTTTTGATTTATATTCCGAAGAAATAACTTCCTTTTCCGCCTCGCGGATTTTTTGCAAAATAACCTGCTTTGCTGTTTGAGCGGCAATTCTGCCATAATTCTGCTTTGAAACTAAAGAAATTTCAATTTCTTCTCCTGCTTTGGCCTTTGGAAAATCTTTTTTGGCATCTGCCAGCATTATATGTTTTTCTTCGTTAAAAACATATTTCCTTGCCTCGCCGGAGCCTTCGGCGGAGGCGGGTTCGTCAAAGGGCACTTGCTTGTTGGTCTTCATTTCCTCAAGTTCTTCGTCGGTGTAAAGCATGCTGTTATCTACAACCAATTTTACTTGCCAAAACTTAACATCGCCCGAAACCGGGTTGAATTTTGCCTTTATTTTCTGGCCTTTTTCTCCATAGTCTTTTTTGTAGGCCGTGGCGATTGCGGCCTCAATTGTTTCTATTACTTTTTCCGGCTGTATGCCTCTTTCCTCTGCAATTTGAGCCAAAGCCCTTTGAAATGATTTAATGTCCACTTTTGTGAGCGAGGCGAACAAAAGTGCCTCGTGAATTAGGCCAAATAAGATTTATACCTTATGGCCTAATTCGCGCTGGATACCTTTAATACGCCGCTTTTTATTTTAGAAAAAATGCCCGTGTTCAAACGGGCATAAGTTCATTGCTTGATTATTAAATAATGTTAGCAAAATAAAAACCTCTTGTCAAATTTTTTATAATTATTTTGTTTTGTTTAATGGCGGATAAAGCTGTTTGTCAATTGTTCTTTCAAAGCAAACCCTGCCTGCAGCATGATCCCAATTTTGGTTATAACTGTCAGGCACGCCGGCAATTGGAAAAGCTCTTTTTGTTATGTCTTTGTTATTTTGTGAAAACTTGTTAAAGTTAGCGCACAATTCAAAAGACAAATTAGTTGCATCTTTTACAGAAAATTCATACGGTTGTCTTGTTTGCGGATCTGTTGGAGCTTTAAATCCGGAAATTGCATCGTTTAAATCTGCCAGAGAATTGGGCAATGCCTCTTTTCTCTGCCAATAATTTACAATCTGCGACTGAATATTAGATAAATCATTTACTCTTTGTTGGTCAAACTGGGCCAATCTGACGGAAGTTGGCGAACCAATCACAAAAAATGCCCCAACAACAACCGCTGAAACCAAAACACTGGTTGTCCATGCAAAATATTTTGCCAATTTTGTGGGGATTTCCCGCCTAACATCATCTAAATAATATCCAAAAATAATTCCAGCCACCAAAATTATTGATAATGCTTTTAAAATAAACCGCACAGTAACCTCTCCTCCCAAAAAAGCATTAATTACAAAAATTAAGTCCCCAATAATTACCAAAGAAGCAATAAACAAAGTTAGATAAATCAGCCATTTTCTAATTTTAGATTCTCTTACAACCGCTTCTTTGGCATAAATTTTATTCAAATACCACGAAACAGCAATAAAAACCGGAAAAACAATTATTATTGCCGAAACATTAAACCTTATGAGCGACAGCATATAATCTCCCCGATAAGCGTCTAAAGCGTCCGGGGAAAAACTATTTATAAATTGCCACAAAAGCGTGACAAAACTTACCGCGCTCCAATAAAGCGTGACCACTGCCAATAAGTGCAAAAACAAATCCCTTGGTATATTCCTTTTTATTATTTGATTTTCTTGTTCCATAATTATGAGCTATACAAAATTTTCACGATCGTAAATTTTATGTATGGCTGAAATTTAATAATATTTTATATTCTTTTTACTGTTTTTAAAAATAAAAATGCTATTGCTGCGCCCGCAATTGCTGTAGCTAATTGCGGCCAGCTTATCATTAAAAATACGTTTTTGGCGATTCCATGCAAAATAGAATTTGCCAAAATTGTTCCGGCCGAAAAAATAAAAATATATTTTATTATTGCCGCCGGAATTGCCGCAGCCCAGAAATTGGGGGGTCCGACCCCCCAATTTTTTATTGTTACAAAAACCAAGATTAACAATGCATTACCGGTCATTATAAATGGAATCATTGGGGCAATAGCCAAAGGCAAAAGCCCGGTATAAAGCGAAATTAAACTTGGAACTAAGCATAATAAAAAAGCTGCCTCAATTCCCATAATGCTTGCTGAAATAAAAAGCAAAGCATTTACAATTGACCCCGTAATTAATTGATTTCCAAAATAGGGAGCTACAACCGCAACTGCTAAAAACCCGCAAAATGCCAAACTTTTTGTCACTATTTTACTAATATTCAGCGAAATAACATTTTCTTGTTCTTCCATAAATTTATTTAATTATAAATTTTATTATTTAAATACGCTTTTATCATTTTCATGCTCGGCGGGAAAACCTTTTCTGGCAGGCTATCTAAATTATACCATTTCCATTCAGTTATTTCCTCTGGTTCCATTATTTTCGGCTCGCCTTCAAAATTTTCGCACAAAAAACCGATTGTCACATAATGATTATCAGGTACAATTTCGTCTGCGACACTAATTACTTTTAAATTTTCCGGACTAATTTTAACTCCAATTTCTTCAAGAACTTCTCTACAAGCTCCATCTTTTAAAGTTTCGTGAAAATCAAGTTTACCGCCGGGCATTGTCCAAGTTCCTTCGCCATGTAAATCACTGCTGGCTTTTTCTGCATCATCATTTCTCTTACCAAGCAAAACTTTATTATCTTTTAAAATCATTATCCCCACTCCAACTTTTGCCCTTTGTTTTTCTTCCATAATTTTATGAAATTAAACTAAGATTATTATTAATAACAATTGGCTGTAAAGCCTCAATTTCTTCTTTGTATTGCATTTCTGGTACCGTGTTTAGCAAAAAAATCTTTTTATTATTAACATACGCTTGACCCATTTCTATTAAGGTATTGCCACCGATATAATTTTTAATTCCGTTCTTGTCAAAATTCAAAACCAAAACCGCATCACTGTTAAGAATTTCGTTGTAGTGATATCTAATGTAGTCGTGCTCAATTTTAACTTTGGCGTGTTCTTTTTGCATTCTTTCCCAAAGCTCCGGCAGTTTGCCTGCGGCTCGGGCAACATAATGTTCGTGCAACTCGCATTCGTGTCCCAACGCCTTTAATTCATCCCTATATTCAACCATCTCTTTGCAAAAATAAGAACTGCCAACAATTGCTATCTTCATACTATTGTTAATCTATTTTAGATAAATCTCCATTTAAAGTTATAGAATCAAGCCCGATTACTTCCTCATAGTGCGGATGTTTCTCTGTTATTGGATTTAAAAAATATATCTTTTTGTTTAAAAAGAAGGCAACCGATAATTCCATTAAAGTATTTGAACCAAAATAACCAGTTATGCCTTTTTTCTCTTTATTAAATATCAAAACTGCGTCAGAATTTTCTATTTTTCTAAAATGATTTTTCGTAAAACTTGGTTTCATTTCTAAAAACTTTTCTCTTCCATAATCATTCTGATACTGTTCCTCAGTAACTAAAGGTTCAGGAGCAAAAACTTCAAAACCCTTACTTTTCAAAAACTCCATCGCCTCGCCCATTTCTTTAGCAAATGTACAACTTCCACATATTGTAATTATTATATTTTCTAAACTTTTAAGCGTTCTTTTATTTTACTAATATCTCCGTTCAAAATAATTGGCTTCATATGCATAACCTCAACCCAATATCTTGCAGTTTCCTTTGGTGGCGGCGGATATAACAAGAATATCTTTTGTTTCAAATAATATGCCAACCCGAGTTCAATTAAAGAATGAGAACCGATGTAGCCGTGCGTGCCATCCTTTGGGTGGTTCAAGAGCAAAATAGCATCGCAATTTTCCTGAATATCCATACAAGATTTCATAATATCTGTCCTTTCGCAATGGTCCATATCCTCATTTAATTTCAAATGAGGTTTTTCAAAACAATCATGAGTGTCTGGGGCGTAATCTGCTTCAAAACCCATATCCTCCAAATCTTTTCTTGTTTTAATTATTTCTAAGGCAAAACTCATACTGCCGGCAATAAAAATTTTCATGGTTTAAATAATTTTTAATTCTTTTAACCAGTCATACCAAATTGGTTCTATGCCTGGTGATTTTTCCCAATCCTTATTTGAAATATTTCCTTTTTTGTACTCCTCGGTTTTTTTAGCTAATTTATTTATTAAATCTTTTGAAAAAAATTTTGCTTGTTTTGTTTCATCTTCGCTTCTTTTTATTTCTCCCTCGGCCTCGATTTCATAAATTTTCCAATAGTGCCATGTTCCATTTTCCCTACGACACGGATTTTCCTTCCGGCCTTCAGCAGTAAGTTTCATATTTTTTACAGACAATCCAACTTCTTCCTTTAATTCCCGCTTCGCCGCATCTTCAAAAGAAATGTCTGTGTCAACATGGCCTGCTGGCGGAGCAAATCCAAATGGAAATCTCTTTCTTTCAACAAGTAAAATATTTTCACCGCTCCAAACCAACATTCCTACACTTGTGTGGTCACATTGTTTTATCATATTTCAACGCATTATTTATTACACGGACACTGGATTGCCACGCCCCGTGCGCGGGGCTCGCAATGACACTAAGTTAAAACTAAGATAAAGCTGGTGTTTTGGGAGGATTTTAGGGAATGCGCAATATTTTTTTCCATTTTGATAAATACGCCCGGTAGCATTTCAATATTTTCTCCGGCATAAGTAAAAACGCCCTTTCCCTCAATTACATAAACAAAACCCTGTTTTGTTGAAGTATGCTCTGAAATTTCTGTGCCTTCTGCCATAGAAAACAAAGTAATATCAAGCTTTTCGCTTTTCTCAATTACTTTGCTCAAAATTCCTCCGGCAGAATATGAAATATTTTCTTTTAAATTCATTTGCTTTGTCATTCCGGGCTCGACCCGGAATCTATAACTTTGTTTATTCCACGGACTCTGGATTCCCGCTTTCGCGGGAATGACACACCTGTAGCGGTTTTTTGCCTCGAGGCAAAAAACCGCTAATTTAAAAATTTGTTAGTTTGGCTTCGCCATGATTTCCTTTCTCCTCATCATTTTCGTCTTCAATTTCTAAATCATCTTCTGATTCTTCGTTATCTGGTGACTTTAAAAATCCGCCGGCTTGCAATTCCCAAAGCTTCTTATATAGGCTGTTTTCTTTTTCAAGCAAATCCTTATGACTGCCTTGTTCTATAATTTTTCCTTGGTCTATAACTATAATACGATCCATTTTTTGGATTGTAGACAGGCGGTGGGCAATTACAATTGTTGTTTTGCCATGCATTAAAGTGCTCAAAGCATCTTGAATTAGCATTTCAGAATGCGAATCTAAGCTTGAAGTTGCTTCATCAAGCACCAGAACCGGAGCATTTTTCAAAATAGCCCTGGCAATTGCCACCCTTTGGCGCTCGCCTCCTGATAATTTAATTCCGCGTTCTCCCACAAAAGTATCAAATTTATAGGGCAAATTGGCAATAAAATCGTCGCAGTGTGCCAATTCCGCTGCCCTGGCAATTTCATCCATTGTGGCTCCACGCGCGCCGTAGGCTATGTTTTCTGCTAATGTACGATGGAATAAAATTGGGTCTTGGGGAACCATTGAAATGTTTTGGCGCAGGCTTTCTTGCGTTGCTTCCGCAATATCTTGTCCGTCAATTAAAATTTTGCCGGCGGTGGGCGAATACAGCCTCAAAAGCAGCCTTACAAAAGTTGTTTTACCAGCTCCCGACGGCCCGATCAATGCCACCTTTTCTCCGGGCTTTATTATTAAATTTATATCTCCCAGCACTTTTCTGGTTTCATTAAAATTAAAACTTAAATTCTCAAATTTTATTTCTCCTGAGCTAAGCTCAAGAGATTTCGCGGCTGGAATATCCACAATTTCATGAGGCAAATTTAAAATTTCCACCATTTCTTTGGCATCGGCATAAGACTGGTATGCATATCTTATCACGCGGGTAAACCCCCAAAGCTGGTCAATAAGATTTAAAATGTAAAACTGCAACATAACAAAAACTCCAACTGTAACCAACCCCTGCTGCCAATATTTTATTGCGTAAAAGAATAAAATAAATTGTATCGCAAATCCCAAAAAAGCCTGCGTTGCTTCCATTATAGAATCCAAATTCCATGCAAAACTGGTTACTTTTGCCTGCTCGCCAGTAATTTTTTTATAACCTGTTGATTCAAAATTATAACCGTTAAAAAGCTGGACATTGTTTTGATTTGAAATTGTATCGGCCAGATAACCCGTTGTTTTTGAATCAATTTCTGCCACCTTGATATCATATTTTAATTTCCACCTTGAAAAAATAATATTAAACAGCAAAAATATTGTCACCCAAATAAAAATAATCAAAGTTATCCATTTATTTATAAAAAATACAACTATAAGCACTGAAATAACCCTTACCACCAAAGGCAAAACATCCCAAATTAGCCTGTCGCTTAAAGTTTCAAACGACCTGGCAAAACGGTTGACTCTCTGCACCAAACTGCCCGCAAAACTGTTAGTAAAAAAACTGTATGAATGTTGCATTAAATAGTCGTAAGATTGCTGTTTTAGGCGGGCAATTGCTGTTGGCTGGTAAATATTATTTGCGTAAGTGGCAATTCTGTAGCCAAGCCAAACAACGCCGTCTAAGACCAAAACTTCCAAAATTATAAAAACCAGTTGGCGGGCAACTTCACCTTTATCTCCCGCGCCGGCGATTACATCAAAAAATTGTTTGTAAAAAATCGGCACAATAATTGTTGTAACGCTGGCGGCAACCATTGAAATAAATATAACAAAAAGCCACCACTTTTGCGGTTTTATTCCACGCCAAAAAGCGCGTAAAACATCTTTAACTTTTACCTCCGGATAAATTATTGATTTTTGCGCTTTTTCTTGTGGCATAAAATTTTATTATTCTAAGATTTTAGTCAAATCTTTTTTAAACTGATTAAAATCCTGAAATACAATGCTTTTTATTCCAAGGGCTTCGGCTGATTTTGTGTTTCTTTCTTTGTCGTCAGTAAATACTGCTTCATCTGCTTTTACATTTAATTTTTTAAGGGCGTGCTGGTAAATCTTTGGGTTTGGTTTTGATATTTTTAAGTTATATGAGTTCACGACGATATCAAATAAATGATAAATTTTAAAAACGTTTTTTATTAGGTTTTCCAGTTCTGAATTATAATTTGATAAAATAGCCGTTTTATATTTCTTTTTTAGTTCCCCTATATAATCTATCATTTCCGGCCTAACACGCACAGTTGATTTTACCTCAAGAAGAATATCATTTAGTTCTTCCGCCGCCAAATTTATTGACGGCTTGGTTTTTTCATAGAACTCAAAAATAGTCTCGTATTCGGCAAGGTTAGCTCCATGGTTGTATTCGTCCAGGAGCTTTTCAAGCGAGCCATCCTCAAGTGAGTGTTTGATTTTGTGTTTTTCGTATATTTCTCTATTTCTGGTAACAATAGGTCCGTCAAAATCAAAAATTATTGCTTTAATTTCATTTTTCATAAAAATCTTTTATTCGTGAATGCGTACCCGGAACTTGATTTCAGATACTTTTCAAAATTGTATGCTTTTGCTTTTTCTAAAAAAGCACAATACCAAATTAATTTGTATGGTCTTTTTGAATCAGAATATTTTGCATTGCCAGAATTATGTTCTGCCAAACGCCTTTTTAAATCAGAAGTAACTCCAATATATCTACTTTTATCTTTCTCACTTTGCAAAATATATACGTAAAACATAATTTACAGCCCCACTTCGCAAGGCCACACTACGCCAAGGCTTCGCGTGGCATGCTTCGCGGGACACCACTTCGCTTTAAACTTATCATCTATTATTATCGGCTATATTTCAATGGTGCTTGCACCGCGTAGCTCTGAGTAATCTCAGAGCGAAGTGGTGGACCTGGGCGGAATCGGACCGCCGCCTCGTCAATGCGAATGACGCATAATACCACTTTACTACAGGCCCGAGCCACATTTTGCTTTCGCAAAAGTGGAATTTTCGATTTTCATTTATCAATTTTCAAATATTTTTCATTTTCCAAATCTTCATTGGCGCAAAAAACAGTGTAGTCAATTAGAATTTCCTCTCCTTTTTCGATATCCCTTACAGCAACATCATTATCTCCAATTGTTTTAATATTTGGATTTTTTGAATGGTTTATAAATCTTGTGTCGTCTAAACATAAACAATGCAATCCGTCTTGTTTGTCTTTATATGCATACTTTTTAATTTGCCTAAAACTTTCTTTGCTTAATTCTTTTTCCATTTGTTTCCACTGCTCTTCAAAATATTTTGCAATTCCAAAATTATCGTTATTTTTTATAACAATTGTTCCTTTTTTAATATCTTCATTGGCAAACAATCCAATGCCTTCAATTTTTGAAACGCCAAGGTTTGTCTTCACTAAAATCATAATTTTTACTTTATGTTTTATTTGTCATACTCTGGATTCCCGCTTTCGCGGGAATGACACTAATCGTTTTGTTGATGCCGGCAAAACGATAAATTACCATAAAATCTAGCACCATTTTGTTGTCGTCAACAAAATGGTATTTACAAATAAATTATTTATTGTATAATTCGGCGCACTCAGAATCGAACTGAGGCCGCAGACTCCCGAAGTCTGCATACTACCACTATACGATGCGCCGCTGATATAAATCTACCTTATTATTTAAAATTAAAAATTTAAAATTGAAAATTCCAGTCCCGCCGCAGCGGGATCTGGCTACGTTACCCAATATTTTTGTTTAGTCATTGTGTCTTCTTTGGTTTCAATTTCCGACTTTTCCTGTTTTGACTTTTCAGACAGTTTCTGCAGTTCTTTATCGCTTAATTTTCCCAATTTTGCAACCTCTTTTTCCAAAAATTCATTATTGTTCTTTTTTGGATCGTCTAAAACATAACCCAATAGGACATTTAAAATTTGCCCTATCTTGGGCCCTGGCTTTTCACTCAAAATTTTCATTATGCCCTCCCCGTTTATTTTCAACATTTTAGCAGAAATCGGGTCTTTGGAAACTTTTTCAATTAAATATTTTAAATGGCGCAGTTTATACGGCTCGGCTTTTGGCACGCCAGATCCAATTCTGTCTGCCTGCCTTACCTGTAATAATTCTTCCATATTTTCTGGCCCCACATTTTTTACCAGCCTTCTCACAGACGCTTCGCCAACTTCATCAACATTATAATAAAACAAATGAAAACGCACTAATTTTGTAATTTTTTCAACATTTTTTTTTGGAAATTTCAAACGATTCAAAATTTGAAAAGCCATTTTAGCTCCCACAATTTCATGGTTATAAAATGTTGCGCTTTCGCCCTCGCCGGTTTTCACGCGGGGCTTAGCAATATCGTGCAGTAAAGCCGCCAGTCTGACGTGCATATTAAAACCTTTTTTGGCAGCGTATTCTAAAGCTTTTACCGCATGCCAATAACAGTCGTAAATGTGATGTTTGCTTTGCAAAACTCCGTAATTATCCAGCAATTCAGGCACAATATATTTTAGCAAGTCCAACTCGCGCAAAAGCTCTATGCCATGAGCCGGGCCGGTTGCCCCGCTATCGTCCGCAGACGATTTTGCGGGGTCAGCCATAATTATTTTTACAAATTCATCGCGGATTCTTTCTTTTGAAATAGCTTCCAGCCAAATTGCATTTTTTTTAATTGCCTCTTTAGTTTTCTCTTCAATTTCAAAACCCAAAATTACAGCAAACCTTACTGCCCTTAACATTCTTAGCGCGTCTTCATTAAAACGTTCTTCCGCGTTTCCCACTGTCCTGATTATCTTATTTTTTAAATCTTTTTGGCCATCAAATAAATCAACAATTTTTTTCTTTGCATCCATGGCAATCGCATTTATTGTAAAATCGCGTCTAGCTAAGTCGTCTTCCAGCTTTTCAGCATATTTTACTTGGTCAGGATGGCGCTTGTCAGAATATTTTGCTTCTAACCTGTAAGTTGTAATTTCTATCTCCCTTGGCTCGCCGAAGCCCTTGCTCGCCTCGCTGGAGCTTTGGCGAAGCGGGGCGAAGGCGGCGACTGTCCTTACAGTAACTGTCAAAAAATTATTCTCATAAAAACTGCCTGGAAATACTTTTTGAATTTCTTCTGGTTTTGCGTTTGTGGTTACGTCCCAGTCATTTGGCTCTTGCCCCAGCAAAAAATCACGCGCGCATCCGCCTACAATAAAAGCCTCAAAACCGGCTTTTTCCAGTTTTTCTATAACATTTTTTACTTCTTTTGGAATTATCATTATTTTTCCATACTACTCTAAAAATTGATATTTTTCAACAAATCTGGTAAAATAATACAAGTTCAGTAATTATTTGCCCCCGTAGTTGAATGGACACAATATTGCGCTTCGAACGCAAAGATGAGGGTTCGATTCCTTCCGGGGGCACCAGCGTAATTTTCAATTTTCAATAATCATGAAAAATAAATTCTTACCGGTAATTTTATTTTTATTATTTTTATTTCCAGTTTTTGCTTTTGCTCAAGGATTGGTGCCTTGCGGAAACGCTCCTGACGGAAGTGATGCCTGTACAATAAATGATTTTTTTATTATGCTGGTAAGGGTTTATGATTTTATTGTTAAAATGATTGCGACACCGCTGGCTGTTATCGCGCTTATTGTGGGAGCAATTTTAATGATGGCTTCGGCGGGAGATCCGGGCATATTTGGCAAAGGCAAGGAGATTATTAAATGGGCGGTCATAGGATTGTTTCTGGTTTGGGGATCATTTTTAATAATTGACTTTATCTTAAAAACAATTGGTTTTCTCGGAAACTGGTCAAGTTTATAACAATTCATATTACGCCTCCATAGCTTAATGGTAAAGCTACCGACTCTTAATCGGCTGTTCTGGGTTCGATTCCCAGTGGGGGCACACTTCGACAAGCTCAGTGCAGGCTTTACAAAACAAAATAAATAGAGTAGAATAAACATATTACACATAAAAACAGCGGCATCGCCGCAATTTATACAAATGTATTTGATATATCGTGTACAAATTGCGGCATGAATTTACTCGCTCCGCTACATAAATTCAAATGGCTTTAACAACCAAAGAAAAAGCAAAGATAATAAAAGAAATTGGCTTAGATGAAAAAGACACAGGGTCATCTGATGTCCAAATTGCCATGCTTAGCAAAGAAATAGATAAGCTGGTTTTGCATTTAAAAAAGAATGCCCAAGATGTGCATTCAAAAAAAGGCTTGATTACAATGGTTATTAAAAGAAAAAAATTGCTGGCTTATTTAAAAAAAACATCTGAAAAAAGATATCTGGCAATTATCAAGCAAATAGGTCTGAAAAAATAATTATGCAGCCAAAACCAAAAGAACAAAGAGTAGAGGTTTTAATTGATGTTCAAAATTTATACCACTCGGCAAAAAATCTTTACCACGCAAGAGTTAATTATCAGGAAGTTTTAAAAAATGCAATTAGCGGAAGAAAGTTTATTCGGGCTTTTGGTTATGTTGTGCGCACAAAAACTGGCGAAGAAACGCCGTTTTTTGATGCTTTGGGCAAAATTGGCATTGAAACAAGGGTAAGAGATCTGCAAGAATGGTACGGTGGAGCCAAAAAAGCAGACTGGGACGTAGGCATTGTAATTGACGCAATTCGCACAGCTCCCGGGCTTGATGTAATTGTTTTGTGCTCGGGAGACGGAGACTTTATTGCATTAGTGGAATATTTAAAAAACCAGGGAAAACGCGTGGAAGTTATGGCTTTTGGAAAAACCACTTCGGCAAAACTTATTGAAGTTGCCGATGAATTTATTGACCTTGACGACGGCCTCCCCAAATTCTTACTAAAAAAATAAATTTTAACCTTGCTATTGACAGGGGAGTATAATATGCTAATATTGAATTAGCAACGCCCCAGCCAGCCGTAAGGTCCGCTGGGGTTTTAATTTATGCAAACGATACTTTTTATAGACGGACGAAATTTTATCAGCAAGATCGAATCAATTTTTGATAAAAAAGATATAGATTTGTCTATTTATAATTTTACAGGACTTTTAGACAAGGCTCTTTCAGGAGTAAAAATTGATAGAAAAATATTTTATATTGGCCGAGTAATAAACCACGAGGAAACAAAAGAAAAATCAACAGAACTTATACAAAAACAAAGATTTTTAAAAACTAATTTAGAAAAGCAAGGATTTGAGGTAACTTATGCCGGGCATGTAAGGGGAAATGAAGCAAGCTGTCCAAAAGGACATAAATTCCTGTTATTTAGAGAAAAGGGTGTTGATGTCAGAATTGCAGTTGATATGATTTCTCTCGCCTGCGACCAAGTATTAAATACAGCAGTTATTGCTAGTTCTGATTCCGATTTACAACCAGCCATAAAAGAATTAGAAAAAAGAAAAGTAAAACGTATTTATTTAGGATTTGAAAATTCCCCCAACAAAGGGTTGACATTCACCACAAACCGCACAATTCTTATCAGAAATTCAGAAGTATTAGAATTTATGCCAAAAACTTTAATTTAGAACGTTTATTAAAGTAAGGGAGCTTTTAGAAATAAACGAGGCATTACAAAGAAAAGTAATGGAATTGGAGAAAAAATATGGAAAACATAGCGACCAAATAAAGAAAATATTTGCAACATTAACTTTATTATCATTAGACGAACCAAAAGAAGAAATCGGTTTTAAGAATTAAATAATTAATTGCGGGGAATGTAATTGATTTTTAAGGGAATTTCTGGTAAAGTTAAGGCGTAACAAAGATATAAAAAAATATGGTTTCATTAAATATAATAATAAAACAAGGTAAAAAAAGCCACAAAAAAATGGTGGAATTTGATGTGGATCAATTTGAAAGACTTGCCGCTGCTTTTGGCATGTTTAATCCTGATTTTATTAAAAGATTAGACAAGGCAGAAAAAGATGTTAAAGCAGGAAGAATAAGAAAGATAAACTCATTGAAGGACTTAGATAAATAATAAATGGAAATTTTTACTACCGAAGATTTTGAAAAAGATTACTCTTCTTTGCCAAAAGAAATTCAGAAAAAAGCAAAAAGGCAGGAAAATATTTTTAAGAATAATCCATTTTATCCGTCACTTCGCACCGAAAAATTAACTCCGAAATCAAGAGAAGCATGGAGTTTTCGTGTAGATAAAAAATATCGGATTATTTTTAGATTTCTGGGAGAAAATAAAATAGTTTTTATAGCAATTGGTCCGCATGATTGGGTTTACAAAATAAATTTTTAAAATTAAATAATTAATTGCGGGGTGCTGATATACGAATTTACACCAACGCTACAAATAATTCATTTGTATCATTGGCGTGTCATTGGTATATTGGCATCGCGCTCGCGAAGCGATGATAAAAGATACGTTTGAGATAAAAGTTGGCGAAAAGCCAATTATAATTAAAACTACCAACTGGACCGAGCAAGCCTCGGGAAGTTGTTTGGTTTCTTGCGGAGAAACAGAGGTTTTGGTAACCGCTGTTTTGAGCCCGTTTTCAAGGCCGGACATAGACTATTTTCCTTTGACAGTTGAATATGAGGAAAGGTTTTACGCAGCCGGTAAAATTTTCGGCTCGCGGTTTATGAAAAGAGAATCCAGACCTACAGAAGATGCAATTTTAACCGCCAGAATGATTGACCGCGCAATACGGCCATTGTTTCCAAAAGATTTTAAAAAAGAGGTGCAGGTTGTGGTAACTTGTTTGTCTTGGGACGGTGAAAATGACCCGGATATTTTGGGAATGATTGGAGCTTCTTTTGCATTGGCAATTTCAAATATTCCTTGGAACGGGCCTTTGGGAGCAATTCGCGTTACAAAAAACGGGGAATGGAAATTTAACTCAAATTATTTGCAAAGAAAAGAAAGTGATATGGATTTGACTTTGTCGGCTATAGAGAAAGACGGCGACATTTTAATAAATATGATTGAAATGGGAGCAAAAGAGGTTTTGGAAAAAGATGTTTTGGAGGCATATGAAATTGCAAAAAAAGAAATAAAAGAAATGATTGAAGTCCAGTTGAAAGCCGTTAAAAAAATTGGAAAAGAAAAAGATGTTTTTGAGCCTGCTGTTGAGCTGGATATTGAAAACGAGATTAAAGAATGGCTGGGAGATAGGCTTGAAAAAGCAATAAACAACGCTCCTAAAAGCGAGAAAAATTTAGGATCAGCAGAAATTTTAAAACAAGAATTGATTAAATATTTAGCTGAAAAGCATCCGGGAGAAGGCAAGGAGAAGCAGGTTTTGGCTTTTTTTGAAAAAGAAATTGAAAAAATAATTATCAAAAATATAATCGAGAAAGATTACAGGCCCGACGGCAGGAAATCAACAGACATCAGACCTTTGTCTTGCGAAGTTGCGGTTTTGCCAAGAGCCCATGGTTCTGGAGTATTTTTTAGAGGGCTGACAAGAGTGCTTTCAATTTTAACTTTGGGCGGTCCGGGAGACCAGCAAATTTTGGAAGGAATGGAGTTTGTGGGAAAGAAAAGATTTTTGCACCATTATAATTTTCCTCCATTTTCTTCCGGAGAAACAGCTCCAATGCGAGGCCCAAAAAGAAGGGAAATTGGCCATGGGGCTTTGGTTGAAAAAGCTTTATTACCGATGCTTCCAACGCCAGAGCAGTTTCCTTATACGATAAGAATAGTATCTGAAGTTGTGTCTTCAAACGGGTCAACTTCGCAGGCATCTGTGTGCGCAGCTTGCGTTGCTTTAATGGACGCAGGCGTGCCAATTAAAGAGCCCGTGGCTGGCATTTCAGTCGGCTTAGCAAAAGACGAAAAATCTGGAAAATATAAACTTTTAACCGACATTCAAGGCCCAGAAGACCACTATGGAGATATGGACTTTAAAGTTGCCGGAACCAAAAATGGAATTACCGCAATTCAAATGGATATTAAAATTGACGGCATTGATAAAAAAATAATGGAGGAGGCTTTGACGCGCGCAAAAGATGCAAGATTGAAAATTCTTGATATAATAAAAGAACAGATACCAGAATCAAGGAAAAATTTATCGCCGTACGCTCCAAAAATAATTTCGTTTATGATAAACCCTTCAAAAATTGGAGAAGTTGTCGGGCCGAAGGGATCTATGATAAATAAAATTATTGAAGAGTGTAATGGAGTGGCAATTGATATTGAAGATTCGGGGTTGGTTGCTATTACCGGACAAAATCAGGCAGATGTGGACAAGGCTGCAAATTGGATTAAAGGAATTGTAAAAGAAATTGAAGTTGGAGAAGTTTTCCAGGGAACTGTGCGCAAAATTATGGAATTTGGAGCTTTTGTGGATATTTTGGGAGGGCAAAGCGGGCTGGTTCATATTTCAAAATTTGTTCCGCAAAAAATTGATTCTGTAAAAGATGTTGTCAGAGAGGGCGATGTGATTCCTGTAAAAGTTATGTCAATTGACGAGCTTGGCAGAATAAATTTATCCGCAATTGACGCTGGATTCAAACCAAAATCAAAAAACTCAAAATAAAATAATTAACATCTTGCAAAAATATAATATTCTAAATTTGTAAGATAAAAAATTATGCAAAAACAAAACCAAAAAAGGTTTATTCTGCCGGTTGTAATAATTTTAATAACTGTTGCTGTTTTGGGAACCGGTGGTTATTTCACATATAGGTATCTCTCAAAATCCCAAAATCCGACGCCCAATCCTTCGGCAAGCTCAGGACAAGACGCCCAACCAAACCCTAGTGCTAAAAATTCAAATAACAACAATAACCCTATTGTTTGCACGCAGGATGCCAAACAGTGCCCTGATGGAAGCTATGTCGGCCGCACCGGCCCAAAATGTGAGTTTGCTCCCTGCCCCGCAGTTGTTGACTCGACCGCCGGCTGGAAAACATATACAAATACTCAATACGGATTTGAAATAAAATATCCGGTAAACTGGAAGTTGTCAGAAGAATACGGCGTATTATTTTATCCAGCTGAGTATGAAAAAGAAGCGGTATCATGCTATGGTGGCTCGTCTTTCGGAGGTTGTAACGCTCATAAAATTTCGATCGTCATACAACCGTATACTAATATTGAAAATTATTGGCTCTGGAATATTATCGCTAACAAGTCTAATATTAAAGCACCGTTAAAAATGCCGGTCGATGATCAAATAATAAAGGATAGCAAGACTGTTAATCTTGGCGATAATAAAGTTGTAGAAGTTATCGATGGATTTGGTCCGGGAAACTGGCAAAGAAACTATTTTGTTATTGACTCCCCTGAAAAACAGAGTTTGATTATATTCCATTCTGAGAATAATAAAAATCCAATTTCTATTGTAACTGTTGCTGAAGAAATGCTTTCCACGTTTAAATTTACGAAATAAAATAATAACTGGATTCCCGCTTTCGCGGGAATGACAACATTATGGTTACGGAAACTGAAGAATTACAAGCTAAAGAATTCTTAAAAAGGGCGGAAATAAGGACAATGAGAAAAGACCTCTTAAAATTAAGAGAATCTGATGCGTTAAAAGAAAGGGATAAAATTGCCACAATAAAAACCCTTGAAGAACAGCTGGAAGAAAGAAAAACAGAACTGGCAAAAGAAGCAAGGGCGCGCGAAGAAAAAATTCAAAGAGAAGAGGTTTTGACAAATAATGAAAGCCAAGAAAGAATTGCCGAAAAAGACTTGAAAAATTATGCAACGGAACAGGAGCGCCAGCAGATATTTTTGCTGGAATCGCAACGCCTTGGTTTCGAAAAACAAGCTGACCAAATTGACAAAGAAAAGGATCCCGCTCTAAAATTGGAAAAAAACAATTTATTGCTTAAAAAACGCGACGCGCAAGCAAAATTAAATTTACTTTTAGAACAAGAAAAAAAGCTTGAAGAGGAGCAAAAATTTATCGCGGAAAAAGCAAAAACTTCAACTATTGCCTCTGAAAAAAAGGGGCTTGAAGCCAGAAGGTGGGATATGGATAAAGAGATTCAAGAAATAGAAAAAAAGAGATGGGAGGCTGAAAAACAAGTAGAAAATATAAATGCCAGCATTATCCAAGTAGACAAATCTTCAGACCGGCTTGTTGTTGAAAAAAATTTGCTGAGAGATAAAATTTTGGGCGCCGATAAATCTTTAAGAGAAATTTATTCTGTTGTTATGGCAAGAGAAGAGGAAAAGAGAAGAGGCAAGACAAAAGAACAAATAGCTCGCAAAGAGGAATTGTCAAAAGCAAGATCAGAAGAAAACGAAAAAGTCCAAAGACAGCAATGGGCGCATTCTACAATTCCAGTCCCGACCAAAAAAATCCCGATAAAATCGTTTGAGGCAGAAGAAGAACAGCGCAAAAAATTTTTACAAGATGTAGAGAAAGGAAGCCAAATCGGCACCCCCCAGAAAAAAAGTAATATTCAATAAAAATAAAATAATGAAAAAAGAATTAACTGAAGAATTAAAAGCAAAATTGGAGGAACAAAAAAAATCAATCCAAAAAGAGCTGGAAAGTTTTGCCAAAGAAGATCCGAATTTAAAAGATAATTGGGAAACAAAATTCCCAAACAGGGAAGATGCCGATAAAGACGAAGCAGCCGATGACACCCAAGAATACGACAACGCGCTTTCGTTGGAATACAGCCTCGAATTAAAACTAAAAGACGTAAATGCGGCTTTGGAAAAAATTGCCGCCGGAGGCGAGCCTCGCCAAGGGCGGGAATCCGGCAAATATGGCATTTGCGAAAAATGCGGGAAAGAAATTGAAGAAGCGCGTTTGCAGGCGGTTCCGGAGGCCAAACTTTGCATGAAGTGTAAATAGCGCCGCTCTTGTCATTGCGAGGAGCCCTGAGCGAAGTCGAAGGGCGACGTGGCAATCCAGAGTGAAAGCACAGACTTCTAGATTGCCACGTCAGTCGCTTCGCTCCTTCCTCGCAATGACAGTAAACAAAAACAGAGCCTCAAAGCCCTGCTTTTTATTTGTAACTAATTGTAGATCCCACCGGATATTTTGCCAGAGGATTTCTGGCTCCTAAAACTTGGAAGTGCACGTGGCATCCCGTGGCGTTTCCTGTGCGGCCTATTAAGCCTATTCTGTCTCCGGTGATTACTTTGTCTCCTGGTTTTACAAAAACATTTTGGAAGTGTCCGTAATAAGTGACTGTTCCATTTGAATGCAAAATTGTAACGTAGTTTCCCATTCCTAAATTCCAAGCGTTATTATAAACCGCCCTTTGGACAATGCCCGAAGCTGCTGCATAAACTGACGTTCCACAGCTGCTTGCAACGTCAACCGCGTTATAATAATGCAATCCTTGGGTAACACGGCCTTGCGTTGGGAAAATGAAGAAATTATCAGCCAAAGGAACTTGGTTGTTTATTATGGGCGATGCTTTTTTGGGCATTGTTCCGCCCGGCACAATTAAAATGTCTCCAATATAAATGTCGTCTTGATTTGCCAAATCATTATACGAAATTATGTCAGGAGACTGCGCTTTATATGTTTGGGAAATTCCCGAAAGAGTATCTCCGTTTTTTACAACGTGTAAAATTCCATCTGTAGGCAATATAGACAAACTTTGCCCGACTTTTATGGTTGAAGAGCTTGTCAAATCATTTGCCCAGAGCAAAGTGTTAACAGAAATTTTATAAGAATTTGCAATTGATTGGAAAGTGTCTCCCGGCTGTACCGTGTAATCAACTACGTCTTTTTGGTTTTGATTTGCGCCCCCAAAAACATCTCCCAAAACTTTTCCCGAAACAATATAGGGAGCTGAAACTCCGCCAATGGTATTGTCTTGTATTATTTTTAAATCAGGTGTTTCCAATGCAATAGCGCTTACCGGGCTGTAAAACAAACTGTCGCTGTTTTGGTTGCTGTGCTTATTAAAAAAAGAATTAAAAAATACAATCTTGCCATTTCCAAAACTATTAACATTGGCCGAAGTATCGCAAGAAGCATACATTGTTCCAAATAAAAAAACTGCGCCAAGCACAAAGTAGCCAGCTTTTATATTTTTTAATGTTTTGTTAATAAATTTTAACAACTTATTTCAAGGTTATCACTTTCAAGAGCTTTGGTCAATCGTTTCATTCATAAGTTATACACAGCTAAATTTATGTTATACTAAATAAAATGGATTTAACTTCTCCAACAAACATAAAAGAACTTTTGGCAAAATACAAAACAAGTCCGTCAAAAAGGCTTGGCCAGAATTTTTTGATAGATAAAAATGTTTTAGATAAAATTATTACATCGGCCGATCTAAGGCCAAGTGATACCGTTTTAGAAATAGGGCCGGGTATTGGAACACTCACGCAAGAACTTGCTAAAAGCGCAGGACAAGTAATTGCAATTGAAAAAGACCGCGCAATGGTTGAAATTTTATCCGAAACTTTAAAAGACTATAAAAACACAGAAATTATTCAAGGCGACATTTTAAAATTAAGCTTCGCGTCATTGCGAGGAAAGAGCGAAGCGACTGACGAAGCAATCCAGAGTTATAGATTGCCGCGTCGCCTACTGGCTCCTCGCAATGACGAAGTCAAAAATTACAAAGTTGTCGCAAATATACCGTACTATCTTACATCGCCATTGATTCGAAAATTTCTGGAGCTGAATCCGCCAGATGGCGGACCGCCAAGCGAAATGGTTTTAATGATACAAAAAGAAGTTGCCCAACGCATTTGCGCCAAACCACCGGAAATGTCTTTACTGGCGGTTTCGGTGCAATTTTACGCAGATGCAAAAATTGTTTCTTATGTCTCAAAAAATTGCTTCTGGCCGGCCCCCAAAGTTGACTCAGCAATAATTAAAATCACTCCACACATACCTGGTGTCATTGCGAGGAGCCTGCAGGTCGCAGATCCTGCAAGGGCGACGTGGCAATCCAGAGTGCGTGAACAAGAAATATTTTTTAAAATAGTGAAAGCCGGTTTTTCCCAGCCCAGAAAACAACTTGCCGGAAACCTAAAATCTCTCAAGCTAAGCTCAGGAGAAATTAAGACTTGGCTGGCCAAAAACAACATAAACCCAACACAACGCGCAGAAACCTTGAGCGTCGATGATTGGAAAAATATTGCAGAAACTTTTTTAAAATGGTAAAATAAAGTATGGACAATGTAGATAAAAAAATCTTTTGGGATGTGAATTTAGAAAACAGTGAAATCCAAAAAAATGCCTCCTTTATAATTGGGAGGATTTTAGAATATGGCAATGAAAATGATATAAAGTGGATGCTAAAAAATTTCAAAATTTCGCAAATAAAAAAAATCCTTTCTACAAAAAAAAATATTTCAATTAAAAGCGCCCGATATTGGTCATCCTTCTTTGACGTGCCTAAAAATAAAATTTTATGTTTGAAAATGTCTTATCAGAAAATGCGAAAAAGTCACTGGCCATATTAGGGCAAAGCGGAATTTTAAAAAACGCTTATATGGCAGGAGGAACTGCGCTGGCTTTACAAATTGGCCACCGCCTTTCTTATGATTTTGATTTTTTTACAACCGAAGAGTTTGACGCAACTCTTTTAACTCAAAAAATTAACAAATTAATTCCAAATTTTAATTTAGACAGAACGGATTGGGGGACAATTTTGGGATCAATTAATAACACTCGGTTTAGCTTGTTTTTTTATACTTATCCTATTCTTTTTGAATCTAGCGAATTTTCTGGGGTTGCCATTGTAAATATAAAAGATATTGCCGCTATGAAAATTGCGGCAATATCAGACAGGGGCTCTAAAAAAGATTTTATTGACCTTTATTTTATCGTTGAGGTGGAAAAAATTTTATCGCTTAAAGAATGTTTGGAACTGTATGACAAAAAATTCCAAGCCTTAAAACAAAATAAAACACACATTTTAAAAAGCTTAAATTATTTTGACGATGCCGACAAAGAGGCAGAACTTAAAATGATTAAACCTGTCCAGTGGAAAAAAGTAAAATTATTTTTTCAAAAAGAAATCAAGAAAATAAGCGAAGAAACGTTTTTTAAAAAATAATTTTGATTAAGAGCACAAAGCCCAGAATTTTTCGCGAAAAATTCTGGGCTTTTTTTTATCCCTGCCTGCCGGCAGGCAGGCGCGCGACAGAAATGGTTTTAATGATACAAAAGAAGTTGCCCAACGAATTTGCGTCAAGCCCCCGCAAATGAGCTTATTGGCGGTGTCTGTGCAATTTTATGCCGACGTAAAAATTATTTCTTACGTTTCAAAAAACTGCTTTTGGCCGGCCCCAAAAGTTGATTCAGCAATAATCAAAATCACTCCACACATACCTGGTGTCATTGCGAGGAGCCTGCAGGTCGCAGATCCTGCAAGGGCGACGTGGCAATCCAGAGTGCGTGAACGCGACTTATTTTTCCGCGTAGTAAAAGCCGGATTTTCCCAGCCCAGAAAACAACTCGCAGGTAATTTACTTGCCCTGAGCGAAGTCGAAGGGTCAAAACAAGAAGCAGAAAATTGGCTCAAAAAAACAATTTAGACCCAAGGCAACGCGCCGAAACATTGTCTGTTCAGGACTGGAAAAATCTGGCAAATAGTATATAATTTAAGAATGAGATTAGAACATTATCCAGAAGAAAAATTAAAAAGAGAAATTTTAGAAATTGTCGATAAATATCTTGATTTAAAAAAATACAAGGTCTTTATTTTTGGCTCTCGCGTAAGCGGTAGCGGCGACGACAGGTCAGACATTGATATTGGCATTGAAGGATCGAAAATAATTCCTAATGAAATTAAATATCGCATAAAGGACGAAATAGAAACAATTCCAGTTCTTTATAAATTTGATGTTATTGATTTTACGGCAGCAGATGAAAATTTTAAGAAAGTCGCAAAACAACATATCGAAATAATAAATCCATCAATATTAAAAAAGAAAAGAAAAAAATATGGCTAAATATCATGCTATTAAAAATCAATACCTAAAAAGTATCAAAAATTTGACAGAAACTTTAGCAAAAGAAAAAACCGAAGAAAGGCGCGATTCTGCAATTAAACGTTTCGAAATTTGTTTTGACCTAGCATGGAAAACTATCAAAGCTTACATGGAAGAATATAAAGGCACAACTTGTGCGTCTCCAAAGGAATGTTTTAAAGAAGGATACCGCCAAAAAATATTTGATTACAATGAAATTTGGAATGAAATTGCCGATGAAAGGAATTTAGCTGTCCACACTTATGATGAAAAATTTGCCGATGCCTTATATAAAAAATTGCCGAAATTTCTCAAACTTTTCCAAGAATTAAAAGAAAAACTGTGTGGATAACTCATCCGTCATCTGGCTTGCAAATTTAAAATAATGGCATAATAGATAAATCTATATGGCAGAAAATTTTTTAATTCCAAGCGAGAGAATTATCAGCAAAATTTATATTATTCGGAATAGAAAAGTAATGATAGATCGCGACTTGGCCGAGCTCTATGGAGTTACAACGGGAAATTTAAATTTAGCAGTAAAAAGAAACATAAAAAGATTTCCAGAAGATTTTATGTTCCAATTAAGCAAAGAGGAAATGAAAAATTGGATATTGCAAATTGCAACATCCAATTCTGAAAGAATGGGCTTAAGAAAACAGCCGTTTGTCTTTACTGAAGGAGGCGTAGCAATGCTTTCAGGCGTTTTGAACAGCGAAAGGGCAATTAATGTGAATATCCAAATCATCAGGACTTTTATAAAAATAAGGGAACTTTTGGCAACGAACGAAGCCATTCAGAGAAAAGTAATGGAATTAGAGAAAAAATACGGAAGGCATAATGATAAAATAAAAAAGATTTTTTACATACTCGGACTCTTACGGGCAGACGAAAATAAAAATAAAATCGGTTTTAAATAAAAATCAAGCCGCGCAAACCCGCGGCTTTTTGCTGTGGATAACTCATCTGGCTTGCAGTTTTTAAATTATGTTATAATAGATAAATTTATATGGCAGAATCGACAGAAGAACAAAAAAATGATGCGGGTGATAATGGCGGCATAACTTCTCCCGAAGGAGTTTTGATGCTTTTTCTGGCTGGAATTATTGATACAATCAGTTTAATTCCTATAATAAATGTAGTTTCTGATATTCTTGGAATTATTGTTATCGGCGGATGGCTGGTAATAACTCGTCCGGGCGAAGCACTAAAAAAAGCAACTAAAAGATTTTTAATTGCCTGCGGGGTGGAACTAATTCCAGTGGTTAGCATTGCGCCAACATGGGTATGGTTTGTTTATAAAACTTTAAATGACAAATAATTTTGCCATGCTTAAATATTTATCCAAAATTCTAAAACAGAAAAAATTCATAATTTTTACATTTTTGTTTTTGTGTGTTTTAGGAATGCTTTCGCCTCAATACGCTCATGCTGGTTTTTGGTGCAATGTCGCAAGGGGTGTAGGTCCTACTGCAGGAGCGCTTTGCGATATTACCTCTCACCCTGAAATTGCCGGCCCGGCTGCAAAAGCTATAGGCAATGTAACAGTAGCACCTTTTTTCTCCGCGATAATATTAGCAGTTTCAACACTTTTAATCACTATTTTTGGCAGCCTTTCTAATTTAGCTGGTAGATTGTTAATTTATATAATGGATCCAACCAATATAAATGGAAGCGGGGCATGGAGCTACACAAGTTTTACAAATCCCATAATTGCCATCGGCTGGACAAAGATTAGAGATTTGGCAAATATGGTTGTTGTGTTAGGATTTATTGTTATCGGTATAGCCACCGCTTTAAGATTTGAAACATATAAGGCAACAAAACTTTTACCGAAGTTAATAATTGCAGCACTTTTAATAAATTTTTCTCTTTTAATATGCGGAATATTTATAGACGGATCTAATATTATAATGACAAATTTTCTAAAGGGCGGCGGTTTTTTAGAAAGATCTGTAGGACAAGCAATAGACACACAAGTAACCGCAATTTGGAACAATACTCACTTTTTTAACATAAACGGTCTCCCCAATTTAATTGGTGCGACCATCTCACTTGTCTTTTTTGACATCATAACATTAGTTATATTTTTTCTGTATTTTTTCCTCTTTTTATGCAGATATATATTTTTATGGATATTGGTCGCCCTATCTCCGTTAGCTTTTGTATTTTACGTTTTTCCTTTTACAAAAAAATTCTTTGATATGTGGTGGAATAATTTTCTGCAATGGTGCATTATCGGAATAAGTGGAGCATTCTTTATTTATTTAGCAGATCAATTAACTACTGGTTTAACAAGCGGCTCAAGTAATGCCGCTATGATTGATTATCTTGTTCCATCTATATTTTTAATAGGCGGACTTTTATTTTCCATAAAGTCGTCTGCAATTGGATCAAGTATGGCGATTTCGGCGTTTAAGTGGAGCGGTAAGAATGGATTAAAGGGATTAGCTGGGGCAACTGGACTTTCCAGGGTCGGAGGGGGCGCAAAAAATATGTACGGTCGCACATTAGAAAGATTAAATTTGCGGTCTGAAGGTTCTACCGGAAGAATGAGAGATAAAGACAGAGAGGAAATAGCGAAAAATGTTGAAACACTTACAGAGGATAGAAAAACTCAACTTGCAACTGGGAGAGATAAAACCCGCTACACAAAGGAAGGAGCAGACAAGAGAGAGGCAGCAATTAGGGATAAAATTAAAAATAATAACCTTGGTGATTTGGGGGACAGCAAAGCCCAACACCAAGCATTAGCTTTTCTTGAAAGCAGAGAAAAAAGTCGCGGAATTGGAAAAGCTGGCGAGCTTTCTACCGCAAGAGCTTCTGCGGCAAAGAATAATCCTTTGTTAGCTGGAATGGACGACGCATATGTCGCCAGGGAATCAGCAAAATCTGTGGCTGGAGGCGGACCTGCGCTGACCAAACAAGACGTAAATTATGGTCAGCTTAAAAAATCTTGGAAAGATATGAGTTTGAGCGCAAGGTCTAAGTTTAATTTTGCAGATGCCAGCATCCTTAGCAATACTCAAGCCGAAGAATTTGCTCTAGCCCATGCTTCCGATGTGGCAGAGGCAACAAGAGCTGCAACGGATCCAACCGTTAAAACTGCCAATACAACATTTTTGCAAGCCATGGTTGGAGCAGCTGGGGTTCTTACGCCTAATCGCCAAATCGATGATGCGATATCAGCAGCCAGAGTTGCTGGAGATGTGGCAACCGATAGAGATCTTAGCAAAGCAAAGAGAATAATAAAGACTTTGTAGTAAAATTTATATCTAAAAAAAGATGGAACTTAAAAATATTGGCTCAACATTTAGTTCAAAAACAGACGCACTTCTTTTTGAAATAATTCAGAAAAACAGTTTAGACGAAGACAAAACTTCTGTACTGTTAACAGCAATTACAATGTTTTTCTCGCGTAATGAAATATCCGAAAGCCAAATGCTTGATCTAATACAAAAGGAAATTAAGGTTTCTCCGCAAACAGCAGAACAAATTGCGAAAGAAATAAAAGAAAAATTAATTCCGACTTTATGGAATAAAATGCCAGAAACAGAAAAAAATTTATTGCTGTACGGAAATAAAGTAAAAACAGAAGAAACGAAAAAAATAGAAAAAACAGACGCAGATATTTTTCCAAAAGTGGAAATGCCTGTGCCAAAAGGAAAAAACAAGTTTACGCTAAAAAAAATAGAAAAAATATCCGCCTCGGGTGGGGAAGAGCCAGCGCCACAAATAAAACCACGCACAGAGCCAGATAGTTACAGAGAACCGATTGAATAAAAAATTGTAAAGAAATAGGCCGCGATACACCCAGTGTATCGCGGCCTTTGTTTTGTCACGGCGAAAGTTTTTTCAGTAACACCGTGGCAAGTTCCTGAATCCCAGGAACATCGAACCTGCGATAACCCGTACCCAGCTTACGCTGAATAAGGGTGTCGTTGGCGAGCTGAACAATCTCGCTCAGGCGAGCGGGGTTGGTGGCCGCCAAGTGCGTCCTGACAGCCGCGGCATCGGGAAAACCCAGCGCCACAGCTTCAATCTCAAGCATTGAGCCAATGAGCTCGGCCGCGGCTCCTTTTGCCTGCCAAGATTGGCGTTGAACTTCAGCCTGAGCATCCTGATCTTCTTTTTGAAAGCCAATGTCCTTGATCAAGATCCGGTTACAGATTACTCCAACGCCCCAGTCAGCCCTCAAACTGCCAATATCTTTCAGATCGCCCCCAGCAGTGTTCTGCGGCTGGCCTAAGTTACAAATAGCCTGCGAAAACCCCGCGCTATTTGCCTTCATGGCTTGCACTTCGGCAGGCGTAGAAGCATTAACAACGTCTTTTATCAGCGATCCCATTACCTCGTCTGTTCGCGCGGCAACATCTTTCGGTCCGGTGTACAAAAACTGTTCAACGTGCTCCGGACGAAGCCTGTAAACCACTTCCACATCTAACGGAATTGCCTTTACCCCATTTTCAGATTTGGTTTCGGCCTTAGAGAGCTTGATGTTTCTCGGCAGTTCATGCAGAAAAACAAAGTTCTCATTGCCGAAACCGTCGTCATTGTTAAACTCTAAGTACTTCACAGGCTTAACCAGTCCAGCAACGTAAAAAATGTATGCTGTGAATGGTATCCTAAACATCAGCCAGCACGAACCGGTAATATTTGGACCAACAGTAACCATATGGGTGAAAGGATCTTTATCCTGCACGATGAATCCATCCGCATCAAAATGACGCCCACGGTACTGCATAGTTGTACAGGCATATTTGCCGAACATCTCCCACGCAGTGGCAGTGCCCTCATCTTGAGTGTGCTCTCTCAAAACAAGGGGGGCAATCACGACCAAAAAGCCGGCGAAGCCAATGATAATCCAGCCGCAGAAAGCCAAAAAGTCCAAAACCATGCTAATCGTTTCCATTTCAAACTCCTTCGCGAAAAGTGAACGGTCGATAACAGCCAAAATGGCTGTATTTGACAAGTTACGCTACTCTATTAATTATAGCATATTAGAACCTGCTTGTCAAGATGTGAACAACATATTGTTTTATTATAAATACAGCATGCTATAATAAAACAATAATTTTAAAATTTTGTAATTTTTGTAATTTTTAAAATAATTCTTTAATGTTCTAATTTTTAATATGCGTTTCTGAAAATTTGGACATTATTTAAAAATTGAAAAATTGTAAAAATTGAAAAATTCCGTGGAACAATATCCAATTCCGCAATTTATTGAACAAGAAGGAAAAATAGCATTTTTTATTTCCTTTAGGCAGTTTTTTTACCTTGTTGGAGCAGGGGCTGTTTGCTTTGTTTTATATTTTATTTTGCCAAGATTTTTGTTTTTTCTGGCAGCTCCCATAATTTTTGTGGCAACTTTAATTTTGGCCTTTGCAACAATGAACGGCGTGCCAATTTTAAATATGATTTTAGGCGCAATTGGGTTTTCAATGGGCGGGAAAGACTACACATGGAAAAAGAAAGAATCCCCCTATCCTTTTAAACCAATAAAAAGAACCCAGATAAAAAAGATAGAACAAGGACCGGTTTTGCAGGCCCAAACCAGCCAGCTTAAAAAAACAAAAACGCAAATAGACTTACACACGAAGTAATTTAGCCGTCATTGCGAGGAGCCAGGAGGCGACGTGGCAATCTATAACTCTGGATTGCTTCGTCAGTCGCTTTGCTCCTTCCTCGCAATGACAGAAAAATTTAAAAATTATTACCCATGCCTGAATCCGCCACCCAACAATTTTTGGAAATTCAAGATATACGCGAAGGCGTTTTGCTTTTAAAAAACAACGGCATACGGGGAGTTTTAATGGTTTCTTCAATAAATTTTGCTTTAAAATCTGAAGAAGAGCAAACCGCCATTATTTACGCTTTCCAAAACTTTTTAAATTCTTTGGACTTTTTCTGCCAAATTGTTATTCAGTCGCGCAACATAAACATTACTCCGTATTTGGACAGCCTGAAAGATTTAGAAGAAAGGCAGGTTAACGACTTAATGAGAAAACAAACATCTTCTTACCGGGAATTTATAAAAAATATGGTGGTGGGGGATGTGGTTATGACAAAAAACTTTTACGTTGTAGTTCCCTATAATTTAATGGAAATTTTGGGAGTAAAAAGCGCTGGCGCAGATTTTTTAAAACAATTTTCCGGAAATTCGCAAAAAAACGAACCAATGAAAGACGACCAATTTCAAAGGTGCAAAACACAGCTTTGGCAAAGAATGGAATATTTGGCAATGGGATTACGAAGGTGCGGGTTGGAAGCCGTGCCATTGACAACACCGGAATTAATTGAACTTTTTTGGTCTATTCATCATCCAGATCAAGCAGAAATTGGATATTATCCGGAAATTTTACCTGAGTTGCTTAAATAATTTCTTGTCATCGCGAGCCCGCCGCAGCGGGCGTGGCGATCCAGAGTTTGTGCACGCGCTCTAGATTGCCACGTCGCCTTCGGCTCCTCGCAATGACACTATATAAATGGCTTTTGATTTTTTAAATAATTTACTTGGCAAAAAACAGGAAGACTTGACTCAAGATAAAATTTTTGAGCAAGAGGCTTTTGACGTGCGCGACATTATTGCGCCCCCGTACATTGGAGTCCTACAAGATCACATAAAACTGGGCGAGCGTTTTGCAAAGTCATTTTTTGTTTTTTCTTATCCTCGGTATTTAAACACCGGATGGTTTTCGCCTGTGATAGATTTGAGCACCCCAATGGATATTTCATTTTTTATACATCCGGTAAGCTCTGAACTTATTTTAAAAAAGCTAAGGAAAAAAATTACAGAAGTTTCTTCAGAAATTTTAGAGAGAGAAGAAAAAGGCTTAATCCGCGACCCGTCTTTGGAAACAGCTTATAAAGACATTGAAAGTTTGCGCGATAATTTAATGACAGCTCAGTCAAAAATGTTCAGGTTTGGAATTTATATTACAATTTATGAGAATTCCGAAAAAGAGCTGCGCGACACCGAGCTGACTTTACGGTCAATTTTTGAAAGCAGGCTAATTTACATAAAACCCGCGCTTTTCAAGCAAAAAGAAGGGTTTATATCCTGCTCTCCGTATGGAATGGATTTGGTGGAAGTTCACACTCCAATGGATACAGCCCCGCTCTCAACCTGCTTTCCCTTTATTTCTTTTGACTTAAGCAGCAATGAAGGAATTTTATACGGCGTAAACCGGCACAACAATTCTTTGGTTTTGTTTGACAGATTTTCTTTGGAAAACGCAAATATGGTGGTTTTTGCAAAATCGGGATCCGGAAAATCTTATGCAATCAAACTGGAAATTTTAAGATATTTAATGCAAGGAGTTGACTGTATAATTATTGACCCGGAAAACGAATACGAGCATTTGGCAGACGCCGTGGGCGGATCATTTTTAAAAATTTCTTTAACTTCGCCAAACCACGTTAACCCTTTTGATTTGCCAATCCCCGGCGAAGACGACAATCCGCAAGATGTTTTAAGGTCTAACGTTATAAACTTGGTGGGACTTTTACGAATTATGCTGGGAGGTTTGACCCCGGAAGAAGACAGTATTTTGGACGAAGCGCTCACAGAAACCTATGCCATAAGAGATATTACCGCGCAATCTGATCCAAAAACTTGGCAGAACAATACACCTTTAATGTCAGATTTCCAGGAAGTTTTGGAATCTATGACAGGAACAGAATCTTTGGTAAACAGGATGAAAAAATTTACCAAAGGGACTTTTTCAGATTTTTTCAACCAGCAATCAAATATTTCTGTTGAGAAAAATTTTGTTGTTTTTGGAATAAGAGATATGGAAGATTCTCTACGGCCAATTGCTTTGTACATTATTATGCGGTACATCTGGAATATGGTGCGCAGTAAATTAAAAAAAAGAATTTTGGTAATTGATGAAGCCTGGTGGTTGATGCAATCTGCAGACGGCGCTTCTTTCTTGTTTGGCTTGGTAAAAAGGGGCAGAAAATATTGGCTGGGCGTTACAACAATCACCCAAGACGTAGCCGATTTTATGAAGTCTGATTATGGCAAGGCGATTATTACCAACTCGTCTTTGCAGCTTTTAATGAAGCAATCAACCGCAGACATTGAAATGGTGCAAAAAACTTTTAACTTAACAGAACAGGAAAAATATTTGCTTATTGAGGCGGGAGTTGGCGAAGGGTTGTTTTTTGCCGGCAAAAAGCACGTGTCTATACAAGTGGTGGCCTCCCAAACCGAAGACCAAATTGTAACAACCAACCCCCAAGAAGTTTTAAAAAACAGGCAAGATAAAAAAGACTTACAAGACAATGCTTGAACTGCATTACCCAACAATAAATATTTTGGGTCAGATTCTTTCGCTTAACGACACTTCAAATTTTCCAGAATATGCAAGATATTTTTTTAATATTGGCATAATTTTGGCCGGCCTTATAGCTGTTGGAACAGTAATTTTTGGCGGAGTTTATTACTTAATTTCTTTTGCAAAGGGAAGTTTTAAAGACGAAGGAAAAGACCAGCTGAAAGCAGGCATTACAGGGCTTTTAATTGTTATGTGCGCGTATTTGATTGCTTTTACAATAAATCCTGACTTGGTTGTTTTTAAACTTGGGAAATTAACACCTTCTCCTTTAAAAGATATTGCGGGAAATAATATTCCACCGGGAGTTAATTTTACCAGCTACCAGGAAATTCCTATCGGGACTTTAACCGAAACTTTATTAACGCGAACAATGAATAGTTGTTATGCTTTTGACGCGGCCGGAAATCCGGTCATTGGAAGCCAAAAAACAGACGACGGCAAAGATTTTGCGCCCACGTATTTAAACCACGACAGGGCAGACTGCCTTTTGCAATTGGCGGACGGCGCGCAAAAAAAAGGCCAGGTAATTGCAGCCCTATCGAGTGAAATAAACAAATTAATGAGCGAATGTGACTGCCAAAAATACGGAAAATGCGACGACACCTGCGGAGGCGCAGAACTTGATGAAAACGGCCAGTCAAAAGGCTGTGATGCTTATTCTGGTGTTTGCCCGGCACCGGAAGGAACAACGCCGACGTGTTCAGGGGCATGTGTGCCGGACGGCTCGCCTTATAAGGGCGCTTGCAAGACTCCAATCTACAAAGATGCGCCAAAAGATTGCTGTCCCACTGGAGTAAAGGACAAAATTGAACACGGTCCGATAAAAGTAAGCCAAGAATGCAATTCGCAGCTGACATGGTATACAGTTTACGGACATATGGATAAATTATATGTATCTGCTGGTCAAAAATTATATAAAGGGCAATCTATCGGAGAAGTTGGAGAAGTTGGCACAAATATAGGACCTCATTTACATTTTGCCGTTGGATTTCCCACGGGCGGAAGCAATATTTACCAAATAGCTATCAGCTTTGATATTTCCTCTTTAGTATCGGCGCCTGGAGGAAAAATCGGCTCTCGAGATCCGGGCACAATTGCACAGCCTCTGCCACCTGATGCGACTCAAGACAAACTAAATTTTATAAAATCCACCTTATCTTCTCCATTAAATAATGGTTTTTGCAAATGGAAAGAAGTTTTTGGCTCAATTTTACACAGCCAAGGGGCTTATTATGCGCAAGACTGGGAATGCAACGCCAACAAAACAGCGAGTGATAAAAATTCAACTGAGTCGGCAACCGTGTTTAATATGAGTGGGGGAAATAACATAGAGTCCACGGTTTTTGAAATCCTTCAAGGCGAAGGCGGAGTAGTCATTGAACATAAGGTTGTTGATTCCCATGATAATAATCCGCCCAAAACCAACAACGATTTAAATATCGGCGGAGCAACAACATGCCAATCTTCCGACCCTTCAAAACCAGGATATTGCTCTGGAGCAGTAGGAATTTGCATTGGCAACACCTGCGCTCCGCTCGGAGGCGGCGAGGGAGGGGGAAGCAGCAGCAGTTGCAATGCGTGCAACACACCCGCAAATAATTATGCCGGGCTGGACGAATTTAGATGCCCAAACAACCGGCTTAAATTTAACCAATGCTCTGGCATTGCCGGGCTGGTGGAAAAACAAACTCAATTAAACGGAAAAACAATTACCGTAATTGACTCAAAAAAATGGAACCAGCTTAATTTGGCGCAACAACTGACGTATTTTAAAGAAAAAATGGAAAGCATCAAAAATGAAATAAAAAAAGATGCTAATAAATTAACCGAAGCAAAAACAACATTGGGGCGCTGTTATTTGGCAATGCCCTATGTAGATTTGCTAAAAACTTACCAGAAAACAGACCAAAAATCAAAAATAATTTTAATCAACAAAACTTTTAAAGATCCTTTAACCAATTCTGTGGTAAGCGCGACAAAATATTGCAAGGGATTCAATTACGGAAACAGCAACTGTTTAAAAAAATGCAACGATATGTGCCCCGATACCAGCAGCGAGGCAATTGAAGATTATGCAGAATGCACAGATCCAAAAACCCAAGAAGCCTGCATTGAAGAAGCCTTTTACAACAGACCTTGCGCAGATGCTGATGTTGAAAATCCGCCTGACAATTTTGGCGAATGTATAGATTTGTGCCAAAATGATTGTTCAAATATTTGCGCAAAACAATATTTGCCAAACTCTAATGAATTTAAAACCTGCCAAGAACAATGCAAAAATGATTCAAAATGCGTTTTAGATAACGCCGACACTTGCTTGTTTGGAGCTGAAGGTTTTAACAATTGCGCAACCCAAATTACAGACCAAGGCAACATAAACCATTGCATTTCAAACGCATATCTTTGTAAAAACGGTTCTGACGAATATGCAGGTTATCCAGATTGCGCAAGACCCGCATCTGCAAAATGCGCCGACGGGCAATATTCCTCATCTTTTCTTTACAAATCTTTTTTTGATAATTATCCCGGCTGTGAAAAATGCCCGTATCCCCTTAATTCTCTTATAGAAGGCGGGCCAGCTTGCGAAAAAATATATCCTGAAACCGCAAAATGCCCGTCTTCTTCATACTGCCCGAATTGCCCATGCGGTAAAATTGACCAAAATTTTAGATTTTGCATTCCAAATGAAAGTGATAAAAATAATGCCGGTGACGAAGGCTCGGCCATTATAACCCAAAAAGTTTTAGCCTATGAAATTACCAGCCCGCAATGCAATGAATATGCTTTTAACGATGACCCTTTGACATTTTATTGCGAGGATAGCTGGTGGACAGATCCAAATAAAGAAGGAAATAATCCTACGCCGATTGGAACAGAAAGAATTTGTGAAAAATCCGGCGAAGTGCCGGTGGGACAGACTGTTGACGGCGCTGAAAATTGGGCCAATAATTTAATTGCTTCAGCAGAAAAAATAAATAAAAACATACAAAAAATATTTGATAATATGCAAAAAGCCGGCAAAGCAAAAAACACCCAGCCCGTACAAGATTACTGCAAATGCAATGCTAAATTTGAAAATAAAAATCCAATTTGTAAAACCGACTGCAAATTTAATCAAGAAGACATTCCGGTTTATGATGGAAATGGCGAACCAACCGGCGAAACCCAAACCCAATGCAGTTGCGCTTTTACATCATGTCAGGGAAACCCTTGTGAACAGGTTATAAATTATTTATCTGATATTTGGAATAGCTTCAGGCAATTTAAAATCAACTTTATAGATTTTTACACAACAATGATTCAAGAGCCAAGAAGTGATATTATAAAACAATTAGCCTATTCCAGACAGCAAACAAATAGTTGCAGTTTGGTAAACAACGCGTACAATACAAAAGCCAAACTATTTAACTGCACATGGGCAGAACACCAAATAATTTCGCCAATCAGCAACAGTAAAACAATATTAAATGGGGTAACTTATGACGGATGTTATGGAGGCCAAAACGACGGGCATTTAGGCAAGAGATTTAATTTAACTGACAACTGGTTTTGTTGCCAAGAATATTCAAAAAATCCTGTCCAGCGCAACTAGCCACAATAATTGACTGCGATTCTGTCATTGCGAGGAGCGTAGCGACGAAGCAATCCAGAGTAAAATAATAAATTATAGATTGCCACGTCGCCCTTGCAGGATCTTCGACCTGCGGGCTCGCTCGCAATGACAAATAAAAACATATGATAAAAAATAAATTTTTAAATTTATGAAAAATAAATATTTAATTTTTTCTGCCTTTCTAATTTTATTTTTATTTTTGAGCGCAGACTTTGCCCAAGCGACACTGGAAATAACTTATCCTCCCATTCCGGGTTTGCCGGATATAAATACTAATAATCCTGGCATCAGTGAATTTGTGGGATATTTTTTTGGTTTGGGTATTTACATCGCCGGCATTTTATCTTTGATTTCTTTTACAATTGGAGCTATTGGAATTATCGGAGCTAGCGCAACAGGAGACCCGTCAAAAAGAGGCGACTCAATGGACAGAATAAAAGGAGCTGTTTTGGGATTGGTTTTAACATTGGCTTCTTTTATAATTATCCGCACAATAAATCCAACTTTAATTACGCCAAGCTTAACTCCGCTTCCGGGAGTGCAAGGAGTTTTTTATACAAACGGCACAGAAAAAAAACCAATTGGCATTCAGGTGTCGGATATTGCTCACAGAGGAGAAGATTTAATTAAAAACAACTTTAACAGCATAATTTACGATTGTTCTGACGCCACAAAAGCTCCCGCGCTTTTAATTTGGGAATTTCCGTTGCCTAATTTGGAATCAGGCAATAGCAAAGATTTAAATGCAACACAGGTTAAAAAAATAACTTGCGGGCAAACAGAGCCTTTGCCGCAAGGTTCGCTTAGAATGGCATTTGAAACTCCGGGAGTTTATTATTGTTTGGGCGGATGCAGCGGAGAAATGTGCTCTGGATATATGTCAAACGCAAACACAAATAATCAAGATAATTTGGGAGAAACATTTAGTCAAAAAGTTAAAGGAGTTAGGTTTGTAAATACTCCTGGCGCTGACTATGGAATTATTTTCCATAAAGTTGGCGGGCTTAAAAACGGTGGGGAATGCAACTATCCAATAACCGGAAATGGATGTTATTCTGTTGATTCGGCTGGAAACCAAATTATAGAAGCGTCCGCGGCTAATATTTATGTTTTCAATAAAACTCCTGCAACTTCAGGAAACGGAGTAGATTTTTACAGCGAACCTTATGGCTGGGACGCGGGAGCTAATGCCGGTTATTACAAAGTAACCACCGAAATGATAGATCCCATCTTTGGACCAAGAGCAGATTTTATGTGTTTTGATTATAAAAATGTCAATGTTCCCGATGCCTATAAGAATAAATGCACGCCAAACGGAAACTGCGGAGGCGAAGATCTTGGCTGTAATAATGACTTTGATTGTAATGTAAATCAAGGCGAAACATGCGACACAATCCATCATCAATGCATTGGTGAAAATAGCGATGTTCTTTGTTCAAATAACGCCTGTGAAACATTTCAAGATTGCCCGGGTTCCATAAAAGTTAAGGGAAATTATTTGGTGGCTGTTTATTCCAAAGATACAGACAACACAACATATTGCCAGACATTTACAAAAGATGTTGTAAACTTAAACACTGAGCCAATTTTAGCATCCGGGGGAAAACAATTAGAGGGAGCTTACATAATTCCGACAAAATAAAAATGTTAGAAGTTGCATATCCAACAATTGCCGGCCAAACTTTAACGCAAGCTGCTGAATTGCCGCAATATGTTTTATATCTATTTAACGCCGGAATGTTTGTTGGATTTTTTGCTGTTTTTATCTCCTTGATTTGGGCAGGAGTGCTTTATTTTTTATCTCCAGCAAAAGCTGACTTGCGCGCCGATGCCAAAGACAGGGTCGGGGGAGCAATTTCCGGGCTTTTAATTTTGGCTTTAACTTATTTAATTTTAACAACGATAAATCCGCAGTTAAAATTTTTAAATTTTAACAAACTTCCAGAGGCGCCTCCTCCCCCGGAACAAAAAAAACCGGGCGGAGTTTATTTTTATAAAGAAGCCGGCTGCGCCGACGAAAACGCGCAGGCAAATACATCGGACATAGCAGATTTGGGCGATGCTCTAAAAAATCAAATAAAAGCCGTTGGCATAATACAAAATCCTGAAAATCAAACTTATTATATTCCAATTTTATACGACGCAATAAATTTGCAAGGCAAATGCCAGTATTTAAATCCAAACCAATCTTGCCATTCTGTAGATTCTTTTGCCTTGTCGGCTTCTATTTTAAGATATAACCAAAATCCAAACGGCGACGGCGTTTATTTTTACCGCAAATCTTATTTTGAAGAAAAAGGCGGTTCATTTAAAGTCAGCAATTCAGAAATCGGCGGAGCATATCCGTATGCTTTTGTGAAGAGATTAGAAGACTTAAAATTCCAAAATGTTCCCAAGGAAGAACAGGATTGCGGTTCATATGACAAAAACGGCGAATGTGTTGAAGACAGCAGAACAGCTCCGGCTCTTTCAGGAGAAAACATTTCATCCGTAAAAATAAAAGGGAGTTATGTTGTTTTATTTCTTTATTTAGCTCCCGGAGAAACCTCTACAGGACCTTGGACGTATTGCCAAGCATTTCCAACTGTTAATGATATAAATAAAATTGGCCCCGTACAAATAAAATGGGAAAACGCAAGAAACCACGAGAATTATGTGCCAAACTACGTTGTAATAATCCCAATAAAAAAATAATACTGTCTGTCATTGCGAGGAGTGTAGCGACGAAGCAATCTATAGTCTGTGCATAAAACTCTGGATTGCCACGCCCCGCTGCGGCGGGGCTCGCAATGACACTGACACGCGTTAAGCTTTTTATTTTGGCTTAATTATAATGTGGCGATCAAACCCTTCGCCGCTGCTTTCGGTTAAAACGTCTGTTCTTTGCGCTAATTCAGCGTGTATTACGCGCCTCTCATAAGAAGACATCGGCGGAAGAATTTTTTCTTCTTTATTTAAAGCAACCTGGTCCGCCAAGTCTTTAGCTAAGTTTTTTAAATATTCTATTTTCTGTTTTTTATAATCATTGATATCCAAATTAAAATAAAATATTTTTTCTAATTTTTTATTTAGAATAAGGCGTAGAATTCGTTGGATTTCAAAAAGCGTTTGTCCGCCTTGCCCAATTAAAATTTGAGGCTCTTGCGCTGTTACTTCCAAATTTACAACTTCCGCGTTTTCTGAAACAGATAAATTAACTTCTGTAATAGAAACATCCATTGTCATTTTTTCAAAAAATTCTTGCGCTAATTTTTTAATTTTTTCTATTTCTTTTTGTTCTATCATATTTTTACTGATTTATAATTTCAGGCTTATTTTTTTTGAATATAAAATATTGTTGGACTATGGAAAATATTCCGCTGGCTGTCCAATATAATCCCAAAGCAGATGGCAGGCCGATAAGTATTATTACAGTAAATACTGGTAAAAAATAAACCATTTGTTTTTGCATTACTTTAGAAAAATCTGGCGTAGAAGATGTTTTGCCGTCCGGGGCAGATGGCATTAGCATTTTTGTTTGAAAATACTGAGTTAGACCTGCCAAAACCGCGAAAATTAAATTGGGTTTTGAAAGGTCAATTACGTTTAAAAAAAACGAGTTTATGGGGCCGGGGTTTACAACAAAACTATACAGGGAAACAAGCTCTTTTGGGTTTAATCCGTTCCAAAAAACCTGGTAAAGCGCGATTAGTATAGGCAGTTGTATTATCGCCAACAATAAACCAGAAAACGGATTTATTTTTTCTGTCTTGTAAAGTTCTAAAATTTCTTTTGCCTGTTTTTCTTTATCATCTTTATATTTTTTTTGCGCTTCTTGTATTTTGGGCTGCAATTTTTGAAGGCCGCGCTGTGAATTAACTGCTTTTACTGAAACTGGAAAAAGTATGACTCTTATAATTACCGTTAAAAATATAATTGCTATTCCAAAATCATGCCCGGGAACATAATTGTACAGCAACACCAGCAAATTAAACAAGGGCTGGTATAAGATAATGTAAAAAAAATGTATTAGGGAATCAAACATTTAATTTTGTTTTTGTTAGCATATCTGTTACGGCTTTTTTTATTTCAGAAAATTCTTTTTTTTCTATGCCGGGCAGCGCAATTATAACTGCGTCTATGCCGGGCTTTATATTTTTTTCCTGCGATTTTATCGCTTCTGAAAGCCTTCTTCTGGCTTTGTTTCTTAGGGTTGCTTTTTTGGAAACTTTCAAGCTTACCACAAACCCAAACCTGCTAAAATCCAAACCATTTTCCATTACCTTAAAAATAAAAAGATTATTTTTAAAGCTTTTTGACTTTTTGTAAATCGCTTCAAAGTCTTTTTTCTTTTTTATTCTATTTATTTTAGGCAGCATTGTTGTTAGTGTCATTGCGAGGAAGGAGCGAAGCGACTGACGTGGCAATCCAGAGTTATAGATTGCCACGTCGCCTGCGGGCTAACGCCATGACAGAGTGTACAAAAAATCATACAGCAAGCTTTGCCCTGCCTTTTCTCCTTCTGGCCTGCAAAACCTGCCGGCCAGTTTTTGTTTTTTTCCTTCTCAAAAACCCATGAGTATTTGCTCTTTTTTTCTTTTTTGGCTGGTATGTTCTGCTCATAATTAGTATATTTATTTAGTTGGTGTATAATATAGTCAGTATAGCCTAAAAAACTTTGATTTGCAACTTATATTTATTGTGCGTCTGCGTATAAACAGCGCGCACAAGTTATCCACAGTTTAATAACAGGTGTGCATATTTTATACATCATTTGACAAGCTGTGAATAAAAGAGAAAAATACAATATATACATAAGCATCTAAACTTAATAAGTATGAACAACTCAGAGCTTTGGAGGTCAGTGCTTGCCCAAATGCAATTCCACATTTCTAAGGCAAACTTTGCAACTTGGTTTCAAAATACTGAAATTATTTCAAAAGAAAACGAAAAGATAATAATTTCGGTTCCAAATGCCTTTTCCAAAGAATGGCTAAGCAATAAATATAACAAACAAATTTTAAAAACTCTGCACGATATAGACGACTCAATAAAAGATCTGGAATTTGTTATTAAGCCCCAGCCCGCAAAAAATGCTCCGCAAAAAAGTATCATAGATAATTTAGAAAGGCCGGAAGAAATACAATTAAAATTTGAAGAATTTAAAACAAACAAAGAAACCAACCTTAACCCAAGATATACTTTTGACAACTTTATTGTCGGCTCGTTTAATGAATTAGCCCACGCGGCCGCCCTGGCCGTAGCCGACAACCCCGGATTCACTTATAATCCGCTTTTTATTTACGGAGGCACGGGGCTTGGAAAAACTCATCTAATACAAGCTGTAGGAAATAAAATTGGAGATGAATTAAAAAAGAAAAAAGTAAAATATATTTCCTCAGAAAAATTTGTTTCAGGAATTGTTCAGGCCATCAGGTCAAATAACATGGAGGCATTTAAGGCCAGTTTGGCTCCAATAGATGTTTTAATTTTAGACGATATACAATTTATAGCAGGAAAAAACAAAAGCCAGGAAGAATTTTTCCATGTTTTTAATTCTTTGTATGAAAAAAATAAGCAAATAATTCTTTCTTCAGACAGACCTCCAAATGCCATAGCCGAGCTTGAAGACAGGCTGAGGAGCCGCTTTGAAGGGGGAATGATTGCCGATGTCAGCCTTCCAGATTATGAAACAAGGCTTGTTATTTTAAAACAAAAAGTCCAAGAAAAAAATATGGATATTTCAGAAGATGTTTTAGATTATATAGCGACAAACGTTAAAAAAAATATCAGAGAATTGGAGGGCGCCTTAAATAAATTATTGGTTTACAATAAAATTAACCAGGCGCTTGATGTAGAAATAGCAAAAAAACTTTTAAAAGGCTTTATTTTCTCGCCTTTTGATGTGGCAAATTATAAAAAAATTATTGAGACGGTCGCAAAATTTTACAATTTGGAAGAAAAAAATTTATTTGATCCCACCCGCCGCAAAGAAATTGTAAAACCAAGGCAAGTGGCGATGTTTTTATTAAGGAAAGAATTAAAATATTCTTTTCCAGCTATAGCAAGAAAATTTGGCGGAAAAGACCACACAACCGCGATTTACGCTTACAAAAAAATTACGCAAGAAAACGAAGAAAATAATAAATTAACCGAAGAATTAAATTTAATCAAACAGGGGATATACAGTGCATAAGCTTGTTATAAAAACAGAATAACTTTCCAGGATAAAAAAACACATCGCAATTTACACTTTTATCCCAATAATTTATCCACAACATTTTCACAATAAAAATCACGAACAAATAAAAAAATTTACATCTATTTATATTTTTAAAAAAACAAAAAATCGTAACACTAATAATAAGTATAATAATATATAAAATATTAATTATTAATAAAAATTAAAAAATATGAAAGTTGAAATTTTAAAAGAAAATTTAAAAAATGGCCTAAGCGTGGTTGAAAAAATTGTCGGGAAAAACTTATCCCTTCCAATTTTAGACAATGTTTTACTGAGCACAGAAGACGGTTTTTTAAGCTTAAGTTCAACAGATTTGGAAACTGCGATAAAATTATGGATATTAACTAAAATAGTAAAAAACGGCAAAGCCGTGGTGCCTGCCAGGCTTTTTTCAAGTTTTGTTTCTTTGCTTCCAAATGAAAAAATTGTATTGGAAGAAAAAAAACAAGGGCTATACATTGAATGCAAAAGTTTTAAAAATCAGGTGCAAGGGTTCAACCCGGAAGAATTCCCGCTAATTCCGGAATTCAAAGATTTTGAGTATTTAGAAGTTGATAATAAAAAACTCTGCCATGGGCTTTCTCAAATTGTGGATATTGCTTCTCCTTCACAAAGCCGTCCTGAAATTTCAGGAATTTATTTCATTTTTTCAAAAAATTTAATTAAAATAGTTGCGACTGACAGCTTTAGGCTGGCAGAAAAAAATATAACTTTAGATTCGCCGGTTAAAAAAGATATTGCATTTATCCTTCCGCAAAAGCCCGCCAAAGAAATAATAAATATTTTAGACGGGAAAGACGGAAAGGTAAAAATATATTTTGGATCAAGCCAAACAATGTTTGAGTTTCCCATGCAGGAGTCCGCGCACCCCCAAGTTCAAATCATTTCACGGCTTATTGAAGGAGAATATCCTAATTATGAAGAAATTATTCCAAAAAAGTTTAAAACACGCGTGGTTGTTAAAAGAGATGAATTTTTAAATCAAATAAAAGCCGCCTCTCTTTTTTCAGGGAAAATAAATGAAGTAAAAATTGCAATAAATCCCGAAAGCAAAGAAGTTGAAATATTTGCCCAAGATCCCGATATTGGAGAAAGCAGGTCAACTATTCCCGCAAAAATAGAAGGAGAGGCAATAGAATCTTCTTTTAATTATAAATTTTTAGCAGACGGATTAAATAATATCAAAAGTTCTGAAGTAGCATTTGATATGAGTGGTGAAGAGGGCCCTTGCGTTTTAAAACCAATTGGCGACACAAGCTACATTTATGTTGTAATGCCAATTAAGGCAAATTAAAAAATTTGACACGAATTTCTACAGGATTATAATAAAACTATGCTTAATGATAATGATATAAAAAAAATAGGTGAAGTTGTTGATATTAAAATAAAGGAAAATAATAAGACGATTATTGATGACTTAAGAAAAAAACTTGTTGGTGATTTAGTCGAGGTTTTTGTGACAAAAACGGATTTCGAAGGTTTTAAAGATGAGTATAAACAAGAATTTGCTAAAGCATTCAATCCAATAGACAAAAAAATCGGACAGGAGGCAGACGAGGCTCAAGAGCAAATAATGTTAAAAAGTAAAGTGGATAGACATGAAAAATGGATTGGACAAATTGCTCACAAAGTTGATCTAAAATTAGAATCCTAATTCCTTATTGTAATTAAAGTCTATGGTTTAACCATCGGACTTTTTGTTTTTGATTAATTATTTACAAAACACAATAAAAATGATATATTATTTTTAGTTCCTTTTACCCGATCACCACATTCCAATGAGGAGTTTTTGCGATGGCTCGCCAAATTAAAAGGCTCGAACACGCGCTTTACGCATGGGAAGATTACTGGTTTTGTCTTAATGCGACATCAAAGTTGCAAAGGGCTACCGGCCAAAGGCTGGGCATGAATATAGTGCCCCACATTGGGCCAGTGAAACATTTTATGGAGTTGAGAAAGCACCTCCTCAAAATTCGAAGCGCAGAGCAATTTGACTTCGAAAAATTTCTGTTGCCCACAGAGGTTAGTCAGACATTAAGCACTAATTGGCCCAGACTCATGAGTCATTTTCCGGCAGAGATGGCACTTTGGATTTGTGAGTCTAGAAGGGTGTTCAGAATTACACGAGAATTGCAAGTTTTGCTCGGTGCAACCCTGTTGGGTGACATAAGATGGTGTGATATGCACTGGCCTTTTGATGCGTTTGTTGTAATGTTAGATATCCCTATCAAGTCATCGTTTGATTGCGAGTATGATTGTATTTTGGTAAGTCGCTATTGCATGCCTGACGATCCAGAGGGTGTCATAGCGTTTCGCCTTTTTTCAACGGCTTTGGATGATCAACAGCGAGTAATTAGTCCAATAAAGCAGAGAAGGATCTCGGGATTAATCCAGGAGAAAAAATGGCAAGAAGCCAGTGCTCTTCTGGCAAACCATCGTTTGCCCCGCTTGCCCGTGGATCCGTTCTTTGTTAAAGCAAACGAGCAAAGCAAAGTTGTAGAATCTATGGCGGAAATCAGTTGCGGTTATAAACTGTCTGACGTTGAGGCGCCCCAATGGGATATTGCCGCGCAACTTGTAGTTGGCCTGTGTTTGTATATGAACACGCTTCCACCCAAGAGCTCTCACAAATCCGACTGGAATCCAGCTCTTAAGTCTCTTGGCAGACCCAATCCCAATTCAGTAACTGACGCGGCTCAAATTTGCACAATTTCGAGTACCTTTAAACTTCGGAAGGAGGATAGTGAGTTAATAGGAATTAACGGCACAACGCGTGCCTTCCACGAAATCTGTGCTCACTTTAGACGAGGTCATTGGAGAAGGAGGCCTGGTCAAGGTCAGGATCCAAATGCCCCACGAGCTGTCTGGGTAAGGCCAACGCTTGTTAGAAGAGATAGGCTCCAAGATGGAGCTATTGTTGGCGGATCGGAAAATATTGTAAGTTAGGCGCATAATTTTAATTGCGAAGCGTTAAGTAAAAAGCCGTTTGGTTTTAAACCGCTCGGCTTCTTTTTTTACAAATTATTACTATGAAGAAGGAATAATGTTTTGGTATAGGAGAATTTAAAACCAATTGGCGACACAAGCTACATTTATGTTGTAATGCCAATTAAGGCAACGTAGTGCTTGTGGCAGCCTGCTGGAATTGGCCGGTGGATATTAGCCAATTATTAATTCCAATCTGCCACAAAGGGTATTGAGGGCTATTCTGATTAACATAAAACAGGATACTGTTTGTATCGTTTGGAGGCAATTGTCCTAGCAGGACAGGGCCTCTGTCTGTAATCGGATCTGGTTCAACAAAATTTTCAACCGGATGCGATAATAAGATTTTTGTCATAATTTTATTCCACATAGGAGCTGTAACCCCTACGCCCGTATCTGTTGTCGGAGTATTGTTGTTGTTACCGGTCCAAACTCCTACAACAGCAAATGGAGTATATCCCATTGTCCATCCATCAACAAAATTTTGCGTAGTTCCTGTTTTGGCAGCCACTTGATAACCAGGAATATATAAAGGAGAATGCGCCCCAAAAATTGGAGTTCTTGCATCATTGTCAGATAAAATATTACTCATTTGCCGGGCAATTTGCGTATCTAAAACTTTGGTCGGCTGTTCTCGACTCTGTTCTATGATATTGCCGTCTGCGTCGGTTATTTTTAAAATACTGACTGGTGAAATATAATTTCCTTCGGATGCAAAAACGCCATACGCCGAAGTCATTTCAAGCAAATTAACGTCTCCTCCTCCAAGCACCAATGAAAGCCCGTAATTATTTGTATCGGTGAGCGTTGTAATTCCAAAATCTTTGGCTGTTTGCAAAGTATCCGGAATGCCCGCCAAATAAAGGACTTTTACAGCAGGAATATTTAGCGAACAATCCAAAGCTGTGCGCAAAGTTACAAGTCCTCTATTTCTGCCGTCATAATCTTGGGGATTGTAGCAAGCGCTGCCATTTACGCCTGTAACAGCGTTTCCGCCCGGGTCGCAATTTGGATTAAATTCTGTTTTTACATCCCATAAAACAGTATTAGCTGTGTAGCCTTTTTTAAAAGCAGTGGCATATGCAAAAGGTTTGAAAGAGGATCCTGGCTGCCTTTGGCCCATAGTTGCAACATCGTATTTTGGGGCAAACAAGCATTTGTTCGGCCCCTTTTCGTCACAGCCTTCAGGATATGGTTTTGCAAAATAATTTTTTGATCCCATCAAGGCTAAAATTTCTCCGGTTTTTGGATCAATTGCCACCATTGCTGCGTTGTTGGCATTTTTTGCCTTATTTGTGGCATCAGAATCCTTAATTACCTGTTCTGCGTACTGTTGAAGGTCGTAATCTAAAGTGGTGTAAACTCGCAGCCCTTTTTCCTTTAAATAATCTTCTCCGTATTTATCATCTAAATATTTTTTTACGTACATTACAAAATCAGGCGCTTTTATTGAAGTTGTAGTTTCAGCAAAAGTTATTTTTTCATTTTTAGCTTCTTGTAATTGTTCTCCTGTGATATATCCAAGCTCTTTCATTCTTTCTAAAACAGTATTCTTTTTTGAGAGCAATTCTGATTTATACGGTCCGTAAGGAGAGTAGTGGCTGGGAGCCGGAATGAGCGAGGTTAATGTTGCCGCTTGCGCCACAGAAAGGTCGGAGGCCGGTTTGTTAAAATAAGTTTGGCTTGCGGCTTCTGCTCCATAAGCATTTTCCCCGAACGGAATGGCATTTAAATACCAGTCAAGAATTTGGTCTTTTGAATATTTTTGCTCCAATTCTACGCTCAAAACAACTTCCCTAATTTTTCTGGAAATGGTTTTTTGGCCGGTTAAATAAACAGTCCTTATTAACTGCTGGGTGATTGTGGAGCCTCCCTGGCTTTTTGAAGCAGATGTTAAATCAATAAATATAGCCCTGACTATGCCTAAAAAGTCTATTCCTCCGTGTTCGTAAAACCTGGCGTCTTCTGAAACTAAGACAGCATGTTTTAAATTATCTGATATTTTATCAAAGGAAACTATTTCTCTTTTTTCCTCGCCATAAATATCATACAGTAAAACTTTGCCTGTTTTGTCATAAATTTTAGTTGATTGTATAAACGGAGTTTCAGTAAATTTTTCAGGCTGGGGCAAATCCCATGTGTAATATATAAGCAATGCCAGAAACGCCAGACATCCGGCTAAAAATAAAAAAACAAGATATTTGCCCGCGATAATCAAATTTTTTTTGTTTATAAATTTCATAATTGAATTTGTGATAATTTATTCATTATAGCCGTAAAAAAGTAAAAAAAACAAGAGTAAAATATTAATATTGCCGCAAACAAAAACCCTGCTTTTGGCAGGGTTTGGGGTTTTTATTCCTCTTCTGTCGTTGCGTCATCGTCGGCCATCTCATCATCATCTTTATCATCATCGTCGTCTGCGTCTGTATCCGTGTCGTCATCGTTTCCCGCCCAATTGTCTTCTTCAAAATCATCGTCCGCGTTAACGAGCCTTGTTAAAAATTCCTCTTCCATTTTTTTTGTTTGTTTAATATTATTTTTAATAATTATTCTTATTATATTTTTTCACAGACTATTGTCAATACTCCTTTTTCCACAACTCAAAATTATTCAGTAAGTTTTTAGCGAAGCGCAAATGGCAATACCCAAAGCGTCAAAAGCATCGTCTTTTTTTCTGTTGTTTATTTTAAGGTCAAAAGAACTGATGTCCAATGTTTTTTTGATCATTTCCTGGACTTGTTTTTTTTCTGCCCGGCCATATCCCGCAATTGCCATTTTCATTTGCAAAGGAGTAAATTCAAAAACAGGAATTTTTTTTTGCGCCGCCGCCAGCAAAATAACTCCCCTTGTCTGGCTTACCGGCATTACTGTTTTTACATTTTTAAAAAAGAATAAATTTTCAACAGACATTACTTGGGGATTGTGTTTTAAAATGAGATTTTCTATTTCTTTGTGTATTTTTTTCAGGCGCTCTCCAGTTGTGGCAAACTTTTCAGTTATTATGCACCCAAAATCAATCACGTCAAGACTTTTGTCTTTATTTTTTTTAATTACAGAATATCCCGTAATTACCGATCCCGGATCCACGCCTAAAATAATCATTTATTTTTGGATTGCTTAGGCCATTGCACGGCCTCGCAATGACGTAATTCAGCACTCGTCTTTGCGAGGAGCGAAGCGACGAAGCAATCTTTTTTATTCGTCATTGCGAGCCGCAGCGAAGCAATCTCATAAATCTTTATACAAATCCTCAAATTTAGGATTACTTGCTTTTATTAAATTTATCTTATCTTTTCTTGAACCTCCTTTAATTTATTTTTCTCTTTCTATCGCATTTACTATATTATCAAAATGTTCAAAATAAACCAATTTGTTTACATTATATCTTTTTGTAAAACCTTCGACTAATTTTTCTTTGTGTTCGTAAATTCGTTTTTGTAAATTACTGGTAATGCCGGTGTAAATAACCGTATTTGTCGGGTTTGTTATTAAGTAGATAAATCTTTGCTTTTCCATGGTTGAGATTGCTTCGTCGGTTGCTACCTCCTCGCAATGACGCGAACTGGATTCCCGCTTTCGCCCGCATAGACTCGGCGAGGCTGGCGGGAATGACACATCTACTCATTGGTGCGTGAGTGTATTTAAGATTTTAAATTAGAGTAAATGTTGTTGACTGCTTCATTATCATCCAATGCTTCAAAAAGTCTTTCAACTTGTTCTTTTTCTTTTTCGGAAATTTCAACTTCTTCTTTTGCAATCATATCCAAAGAAGCAGATTCAATTTTTAGCCCTTTATCTTCCAAGGCTTTTTTTACCGCGTCTAAATCTTCTGTTTTTGTATAAATTTCTGTTTGATTATCATAAGATTTTATATCATCTGCGCCGGCTTCTATCACTGTCATTTCCAATTCTTCGGTTTTTTGTAAATTTATTATAATTACGCCTTTTCTTTCAAACATCCAACGCACAGCTCCCTCGCCTGCCATTTTACCGTTATTTTGGTTTAAAATAGATTTTATTTCGCTTAAAGTTCTATTCGCGTTGTCTGTAATTCCGTTAATAATTAGCGCAATTCCGCCCGGACCGAAGCCCTCGTAAGAAACTTCTTCCAAAGCCTCGCCAGCTAATTCGCCGGTTCCTTTTTTAATTGCCCTTTCAATATTTTCTTTAGGCATATCCATGGCTTTGGCTTGTTCAATTGTAGCCTTAAGTTTGGAATTTTTTGTCGGGTCTCCCGAGCCTCCTCCGTCTTTTACGGCAATTGTAATAAGCCTTCCGTATTTGGAATATATTTTCCCTTTTTTTGCGGCATTGGCCATTTTTGTGGCCATAACTGTTTTCGCATGACTATGTCCTGACATTGTTGTTAAATTTAATTTTAATAAATAATATGGCTATTGCGGAAATTACTGCAATTGCCAACGCTGTAAAAAATAAAGCCCATGGGCTTGTTTGGTTTGTATTTATAACATTATTTAATCCAGCAGTTGCCAATTCAATTTTATTATTATCAAATTTTTGGGATTTTGGCAAGCCGTTGGGTTTTGAGCTTGTCGAAGGGGTTTTGGCAATCATAGTAACAATATTTTTAGATCCCGGAGTCAAAGCAGCGCTCCAAACCCAGCCAGATAAAGTTTTATTATAAGATTGACCCAAGGGAGCTGAAGCAAAACTTGCCGAGTCAATAATTTTTTTGTCAGGTGTTAGCAAATTTAGGCTGTCTTGGCCGTTGTTTAGCATTATTTTTGTTTCAGGCCTTTTAAAAACCAAAAAACTATTTGTCAAAATTTTTGTATTTTGCGGAATTGTAAATATGGTTATAGTTCCTGCAGTATCTTGAATTTGCCAACCAGATAAATCAACGTCAAAATTATTTGCATTTTGCAGTTCCAAATATTCTTCTTGCTCGTCGGCTCCTTGCGGTGATGGCAAAATCTCGTTTATAAAAATTCCAGCCGGATAACCAGTCGGCGCGTCATTGCGAGGAGCTTCAGGCGACGAAGCAATCTTATCCAAGATTGGGATTGCCGCGTCGGACTGTTGTCCTCCTCGCAATGACGAGTCTACACAACCAACGCAAGCTATTCCTTGTTCCTTAATTTTTTGCAAAGTTTTTTCTCCAATTCCTTTAACTTTAAGCAAGCCGTTAATAGAAGAATAGGGTCTTGCATCTATTATTCTTTGCGCGGTTATTGGCCCAATTTCTGTTATTTGGTCTAACTGTTGCAACGTTGCGGTATTGATATTGATTAAAATTAAAAATGCCAGTAAAATCATATTTATCTATTTAATTATACAATAAAATTTGCGATAACCAGAATGCACTCTTGTATAATCTTTGAATTACGAAATGCAACTTTGATGCATAAATTTGAACAATCCAAACACGCGTTGGATTAGCCAAGTTTGTATGTCGTATTGTATTTAGTAAATTGTTTGATAAAAAACTTAGACAAATTTAAA
>Ga0208375_1000194_pt1 | contig 98273 bp, 105 predicted proteins | sample RifOxyD1_FD_184038 | JGI IMG/M metagenome (GOLD analysis project Ga0208375, IMG submission 184038) | Soil microbial communities from Rifle, Colorado - Rifle Oxygen_injection D1 (SPAdes) | ecosystem: Environmental > Terrestrial > Deep subsurface > Rock core/Sediment | place: Rifle, Colorado... | reverse complement strand
GGCCGTATCAAACCCTTTGCTCTCCTAGACTTAAATGGTCAGGATATTATTAATATTAAATCCCTCGCCTCGCTGTCTGGTAAATGGAGTTTGAGTGAGGCTGGGGTGCTTGAGGTGGAGGAGGTGGTAACGAAGCGCTTGACTAGCAAAAAGGGTGTGACCACAGAAGATAAAACGACGGGTGAATTTTACTGTATTTATGTTGATGGAGGACAATTAAAAACAGAAGAGGGTCGTTGTGAAGATTTAGTAGATATTGAAAGTGAAAAAGTAGATGAATTTGTACTACCACCTGAAGAAGAATCTCCAGAGCTTGAACCAACAACTTCAACCACTACTCCAATTGAAGAAATTCAATCACCTACAGAAGTTGCAGTAGGGGAGACAGTAGAGGATTTTCCACTTGAAGAAGAAGTTCCAAAACCTGAAGTAGAAGCTCCACCAACTCCTGAACCTGAAGCAGAAATTTTATCAGTTGAAGAACCTACTGTAGATGAACCGTCGCCAAGTATTTAGAGATTAAGTTTTATTAAAAGTAAATTAATTAAAAACCTATACTGTTGTAAGTGCCTAGTGGTAGGAAGAAGGGTACGACATAAATAGAAAATACCCGAATGTCGAAAGACAGACGGGCATTTACTACACTTGGAAGGGGTATTATCTTTTGGCCAGCTTTAGATCGTCCAGCGGCTGGCACGAAGCGATGTGGTGCTCATGAATTTTTCCGTAGGCTTCGCCGGTCCGGCGATTAACCGGTGTGGAGACAACCTGGTACACCCATAGGGAATCCCCACCACGGATGCGCTCGCTGTCCTTGATCGCTACTTCAGCCATAACTTCCGCCATGATGGGGGTTGCACTCGGGTTGTTGAGTACAACCTTAACGCTTTGAGGGAACTGCCCAAGGGCGTCCCGAGCGTTAAGGGCAAGTGGCCCGAACACAACACGACCTTTCCCGATAAACTTGAAACTCGGAGAGCTAATTTCTTGGGCGAAAAATTCTGTTGCCGGTTTGGTCTTGAGAGCCAAGTCCGTCGCTTCCCACGCCGTCGCTTTTTTGACGGTTTCGGCCCGTACTTGTTGGTCTTCCATGTGCAGTTGGCTCATGGCCACACCAAAAGTAGCGATGCCAATACCTAAAGCTAGAGTGATATAGGAAAGCTGGGCTTTCCACGTCTTAGTATTCATAAGAATCCCTTTCCAGCGCATAAAGCACTTTGTCGAAGATCTAATGACTCGAACAATTACTGATCAAATAATAAGCAACTAAATCAATTTTGTCAATTAGGAGATTGGTGTTTTATCCACAGTATCAGTTTCTTTCGGTTTAAATATTTTAAATAAGAAAACGCCGATGCTGGTCAGGGCCAGCATCGGCGTCATTTGTTAGGGACGGACAAAATATAGCCAGTCTCCATTCCTTTTGAACCTGCTTACAGGGACCTCTTCGCCTGTCCAAACCTTTTCGATCAGACTGGGCGCGAGAGCAACAATACCGGCGGATTGATCCGCCGCCCGGCGTGCGAAGACGAAGTGGTTTCGCAAAGGAGCTCCTTCTATGTATAAGGCAAAACTCTTAACTCCTTTAGAAATTATTTTCGCGGTCCCGGCCGGCTGGGATCTATCGAAATCTTGTTTGAATAAAAGTCGATAGTAATCCTCAGCCGGCATAGTTCCTTCGCGGTCCCATTCCACTCTCTCTTTTTTTTCACTTTCGGCTTTAGCCGCCAGGTAGCGCTCTCGCTGTGTCAACGACATCATCGCGAGTGCATCGTGTTCACACATTCCCACCACCGTCCGCGCAGATTCCTTCTGGATACGATATTGGCTCCACTTGGGGTGGAGGACAGCGATGATCAAAATTACCACGGTCAGAATTCCTATTTTCTTCATGGCGGAGTCCTTTCTATGTTTTTGGCTCTAATATCATTCTACTATAAAAGGAATTAATTGTCAAGCTAAAGCGAGCTGGGGTTGTCTTTATGATAGTGTCTAAGTTTTAGAATTCTTATTTTTTCTTTAAATATAAATAGAAAAACCGGTGGCTGTGTACAGCCACCGGGTGGAGGAGGATTCTCGTGATCACCCAATCGCACGACCAAGAAGAGCCATTATGGGATTACACGGGAATTCCGCGGGATATTTGATGAACTCAACATGACCATCCATGTACAGCACATTGGCACCGCCGGGCACGTGATGGAAGTCTTTGACGTTGTCGTTGACCTGATCCCACATCACAGGAATGGTGCTTTGCGCTTGAGCGCTACCGGCAGGATTGTTGATATCTGTGATCAGAAATCGTTCAACCCCTTCTTTAAGACGGAAGATGGTGTTTCCGCCGGCATTGCCTTGGACAATAATGTCTCCGGCCGCGTACCCGTTAGCAACCAGGTATGCGTCAGCTTGTCCCTGAAGAACAGTGGCGGTCAAGGGGGTGTTGAACTCGATGTCACCGTCAGCATATTCATCGTAAGCTTGGGGTGTTCCAATAAGTCCCACCCCGTCGCTCACGGCCGCGTGGACAATGAAACTTCCGAATTCGTTGGTATTAGAAGCCAACCAACCGTAATACATGTACCCGCGGTCGTCGAATTCTTTTGCATCGAGCTTCTCAAAATTGGGGCTACTTGCGGTTTGGGTGCACCACGAACCAGACGGGCAAACCAGAAATTCGTCAGGATCGGAGGCGGCATCGGATGGGCAGAAGTAGACTTTCATGTCTGACAAATATTCCGGATAAATGGCTGGTCCGTTTGGTGTTGCCACCCAACCCTCGCCGGTTGGCGAATCGGCGTTCCATTCTGACCCGCAAGGCGGGAACTTGCTACCAGGTGACTCCCCGGCGTACATCTTCAGGACGATACCCCACTGCTTCAGATTGTTCTGACAGCTGGCTCGCCTTGCCGCCTCCCGCGCCCGCGCTAGGGCGGGCAGGAGAATGGCGGCGAGAATACCGATGATAGCGATGACAACCAACAGTTCGATGAGTGTAAACCCTCTCTTCTTCATAATGAGACCTCCTTTTAAGGTGCTAGTCTTGCACTCAAGCTAAAAACATTTCAGCTCAAGATAACTGCAAGATAATTAAGCCAAATTTATCCTGTACTTATTGAGAGTTTTTGTCAATCAATCAGGACTTTTCAAATTTCGAAATCAACAATTTTCTCTCTATTCCCAACTAGGAGACGACCGTCGTAAAGGTTGGAACTTAAAATAAAAATAATATTACATAGGTTGGACCTTGGGGTATGAAATTGTGGGGGGTGGGTAATTAATTTCGGCCTTGTCATAGTTTAGATTTCATTTTTTAAATTTTAATTTACGGCTTGAGATGTAAGATCGTCTCAACCTTTTTCGTTAGTAGATTAACGTGGTCGAGATTTTAATAGTAGTAGTGATCGACCCTTGGTCGATAGTAAAAAATTACTAAACATAATCTATTAAGTACTATGGCTCAAAACGATAAAAATGGCGGACGGGGGTTCGCCAGTATGGATGAAGAAAAACGCCGACAAATAGCTAGCAAAGGTGGCAAAGCAGCCCATGCTAGCGGCCGGGCTCATGAATTTACCTCGGAAGAAGCTCGCGCCGCTGGTCGCAAGGGTGGACAAAGCCGTCGCCAGAACAACAATGAATAGAGTATTCTCGGCAGCCAATAGAGACGGTCCAAAAAAAGCTTAGGTTTTGTTAGCTTTTCCTCCCAAGCGGGAGGTTTTTTGATGTGAGGGGATACTCGTAGAGTTATCCACCTTATGGTTCTGCTTGCTTTACGTAGCTTAATTTCTATAATAACAAAGATTCCACACCCCCTTCTTTCTTAATGAAAACCCTATCTTCAAAAAAACTCCAAATTCACTCTGTTGCCCGCAGTGATTTTTTTGTGGCTAAGCCGGAGCGAATGATGGAGTGGTTGGGCGGAGTAAACTATGAAAATTTGCAAAAAATTTTGTCCGAGATGAAAGGGATGATGCTAAGCGAGCCCAAAGAAGAAATTCAACTCCTAGTCAACTCCTTTGGTGGGGCTACCGGGATTGGGATGAGCTTTTACGATGCGGTGACGACGTGGCTTAAACCCGACTTGTGTACGATCGGCTCGGGTGATGTGGACTCGTCAGGAATTATTATCTTTCTAGCTGGTAAAAGACGCTTCCTGACTCCCAATACGACCATGCTTTTTCACTTGGCCGGTCGAACTTTGGGTAATGATCAGCGTTTCTCAACAGCGGATATGGGGAGTATGTTAAAAGAGGACAAGTTGAAAGATTATCAGTACGCTGGGGTGGTCTCGGAGCGGACCGGCGGCCAGTATTCTCGGGAAGCCGTGTTGGAACTAATGGCCGGCAATACCATTGTCACAGCCGAGGAAGCGGTGGTGATGGGTTTAGCTGATCAAGTTTTAATCTAGTTTCTTACTGGTTTATCTCGCCTCAGGGCAAAAAAAAGTTATAATGATAAACAATTATTACTCATTTTAACTAAACTATATATGAGAGGATATATTTCTAATATTGAACAAGATACTATTAATAATGACAGTTTCCGTAAGGTACTGTACACCGCGAAGCATAGTCAGCTGGTTTTAATGAGTCTGCAGCCAGGGGAGGATATTGGGAGCGAGACGCATGACCTCGATCAATTTTTCCGAATTGAAGCGGGGAGTGGCCAAGCTGTTTTAAACGGGGCAGAGGTACCGGTTAGTGACGGCTCGGCGGTAGTGGTACCCGCCGGCACCGAACATAATATTATCAACACTTCCACGACCGAAGCCTTAAAACTTTATACTATTTACTCGCCACCGGAGCACCGAGACGGGGTGGAGTATAAGACTAAAGCGGAGGCGGAAGCGGCCGAAGAGCATTTTGACGGTCAGACGTCGGTTGCTGACTAACTTAATACTTGGTAATGAAAAAAGATCAAACCAAGAAGCTAACGGGCTTTTTATTTGAGATTGGTAATTTACGGAAAGTTTTGCGGGCGCATCAGCAGATGCTTCTATCTTACGACTTAACCGACACTATTGCTTCGCACTCTTTCCGCGTGGCTTTTATTGGTTATTTTTTAGCCAAAGAATTGGGGGCCGATGCCGATAAGGTGCTAAAGATGTGCTTATTGCACGATTTGGAAGAATCCCGCTCGATGGACCACCACTGGGTGAGCAAGAAGTATGTCAAAATTTATTCGGAGGAAATTAAGAAGGATCAGTTTGACGGTTTACCGCACGGCTTGGATTTGGTCGCAATATTAAATGAATACGAAGAGCGGAAGACACTGGAGTCTAAGGTGGCGAAAGATGCTGACCTGTTGGATCAGAGTTTTCTACTGAGGGAGTATGAGTGGCAAGGTAACAAAGAGGCCGCTAACTGGCTCGCTGGCCGGGCCGGCAAGGGCAAAGGTGGTAAGGGGCTTAGTAACCAAGAGCGCTTGATGCATACCGACTTGGCTAAAAGCATTGCCAAGGAAATTAAAAGTCAGGCACCAAGCGACTGGTGGGCTAAAGCCTGGACCCCCGATCGGCGGTAATGGATACCATTTTTGACACCAGCTGTATTTCCTGTTAGAAATTAGATCGGGTTGATTTGATCGCAAACAAAACAGGGAGGTAATGGTATGTCTAACTTGTTGCTGTCGCCAGATACTAAATCAGAAGTAATTAACGTGGATCTGGCGACTGTGCCCAAAAGTTTTTTCCAGAAGACTGAATTGCCCGACGGATCAGAATATTTAGGTGTAGTGGCCAGTACCACGACGCGTCGCTTGTGGGTGTACCTGCAAAAGGAACAACGCCGGTTGGCGAAACTAGTGAACCAGCTCACACCCGGAGACCCTGCGGCAATAAAGAGTCCGGAAAAACGAAGTCGGGTCCAAGCCGAGATTGAGGTTATGCAAAGCCGAATGAAGGCTCTGGAAACAGAATTTGATCGGAGACTCAAAGCTGAACTTCCCCAATTTTCACCCGGCAGAGACGTAGCCTACGTTTTGCCACGGTGGGAAGTTTACACCTGCCGTATGAATTAGTAGTTTTGACCCCGTCGCAACCGAAGGTTGCGACGGGGTTTGTCTTTTCTGTAACTCGTCCAGGTAAGAATTTTTTTTCACTACCGTCTCTTATAGTAAGGAAAGACCGCCGAGGGTGATATATCCCTCGGCCCTTTCCCGCCCAAAAATATGATTATCAACAAACAACAATCAAAACGCCTAGCGGCCAAAGCCCGAGCTCGCTTGCAGCAACGTCTTATTATCTATGGCATGCTCTGGTAACATTTCTGATGCAAGCATATTTATTGCAACACCATATGGTCACTATGGCGGATATTTTTTGGTGCGTTTTTTACAAATTTACATGGATACTCAATATTTATAACACACCTGGGTCTGCCCCGAAGTTAAACTTCGGGGAAGGGGTGAGTGTGGTGTAATGAGGTTTAGCTAGAGGAAATTATTTTATAAGAGTGATTGGGTCTACTTTCCGGATCTTGCTCTTGGTATTCGAATGTTAAATTATGCTGATCAAAATAAGTGAAAAATTCATCCCAGCTTATAGCTTTCAAGTTTTCATCCTGAACACCAAAGTCGATGCGCAATAAACCACTATTTTTACTAGGATTCGTGGTGGCTACTTTGGCTGGCTGGCCACCTCTAGCTAGAGTCCAAGCTTTAATAATATGGGGATCAGTTGTTGAGGTGATCAGACGGTGGTTCATAGGTAAGAAGGTTAGATAATGTTAAAAAGTATTAAACCTCTGCCCTGCGGTTGGAAATTGATGAAAAATTATTCTTGGATTAATTCTAATACTTCAGTCAGATGGTAATTGTTAGCTTGGAATTTTCGTGTGGGTTTACTAACGAAACGAGCGGGGTATTCTTGCAGGTAAAAATCACTATAATGTAGCAATGGAACCTCTAGCGGCGCGGTTGCGACCTAAAAACCTAAAGGAATTTATTGGCCAAAATCACCTAGTGGGGCCGGGCAAACCTTTGCGAGCGGCTATTTTAAAGCGACATGTCTTCTCCTTTATCTTATGGGGTCCGCCGGGGGTGGGTAAAACTACCTTAGCTCGAATTTATGCTCGCTCAGTTGGTCTGCCTATGTATGAGTTATCGGCCGTGTCGGCCGGTAAGGAGGATATTCGGCGAGTCTTAAGCGGAGTGTTTGAACAAACGGTTATCTTATTCTTAGATGAAATTCATCGCTTTAATAAGGCTCAGCAAGATTTTCTCCTACCTTACGTGGAAAAAGGTCAGTTGGTTTTGATTGGGGCGACCACGGAAAATCCTAGCTTCGAAGTGATACCAGCTCTGCTTTCTCGGTGTCGAGTATTTGTCCTTAATAATTTAAGTGAAACCGAACTAAAGAAGATTATGGTCCGAACGGGATTTAAGCTGGATTCAGAATCATTAAACTGGCTGGTGGCAGCCGCCGGTGGGGACGCTCGTCAAGCGTTGTCAATTTTGGAAAATACCTCACATTTATATAAAGAAATCAACTTGAAAAATTTGCTAGCGAGCCTGCAGGATAAAAAGTTGCGCTATGATAAAGGTGGTGAGGAACACTACAATGTTATTAGTGCCTTTATAAAAAGTTTACGGGCCGGTAGTCCTGACGCCGCTTTATATTATTTGGCTCGGATGGTGGAAGGTGGCGAAGATCCAAAGTTTATTGCTCGCCGGATGGTTATTTTTGCCTCGGAGGATGTGGGTCTCTCTCAACCGACGGCCTTGGTGGTCGCTAATGAAGTGTTCCGAGCGGTGGAAACTGTGGGTTTGCCGGAGGCGGGTTTGAACTTGGCTCAAGGAGCGGTGTACTTGGCCACGGCCGGGAAAGATCGGCGAGTTTATGATGGCTGGCAGCAGGCCCTTGCGGACGTGAAGAAGTATGGCAATTTACCGATTCCCAAAAAAATTTTAAATGCTCCGACCGCCTTGTTAAAAAAGTTGGGTTATGGGGCCGGTTATAAGCAGTACGAGACTGAGGGCTTATTGCCGGAAACCTTGACGGACCGACATTATTGGTTGAACAATGAAACTAAACCGACCAAGAAAAAATGAGATATCATTTCTGAGATTAAAAAATCACTGTCCTTAAGACAGTGATTTTTTAATCTAAAATTATTAGACGCGACAATTTTTACAGCCACAGGTAAAAATAGCCACTAAGCCGGAGATACCAACCACAAGGTAGACTAGGTTCTCGGCCATCGGCCAGCTACCCAGAAGCAGGGAAACCAAGTTCCAGTCGCCCCCCATAAGATAACCTAAACCAACTAGGCCCCAGTTGAGAGCGCCCACGATAACCAAAACCCAAGCCACCAAAGCGAGAGATTTATTGTTCGATGTCATTAAATTATTTATTAAATTAATAATGGTCGACCAAGACTTTCTTATAAGTTATTATAGTACGAAGTTTAATAGGTCAGCATTTAATTTATACACAACAACTATGTCTAGAACAATACCTATTCTAATATTAGTCTTAATTATTTTGGTTGGATTAATATGGTTTATTTGGCCAAAGACGAACGAGCCTGTTGAAGAGTCACCGATTACCACTGAAAATTCAGCCCCGGCCGCCGTGCCAGCTGATGGTGAATATAATTTTGTGGCGAGTGAAAGTAAGGTCGGGTGGCGGGGGAGCAAGACCCTGATTGCTTCCTATGAAGATTTAGGTCAAGTGGAAATAGAACAGGGATCATTTAGGGTTTCAGGCGGGACAATATCCGAAGGATCGGTAGTTTTTGATATGAACAGCTTAAGTGCCGATAATACCTCTAACACTCGCTTGGGGGTTGACGCTCTGGTTCGCCATTTAAAATCAGAGGATTTTTTGGAAGTCGAGGCCTATCCGACCGCAAGTTTCACCATGAGTGAGCCGGCGGTAATTGGAGCCGGCGGAGCGACGACCCTAGTGGGAGATTTGATGATTAAAGGCCAGACCAATTCAGTTACGATTCCCACTCGGGTGACTAAAATGGCGGACGGGACGGTGGCTATCACCGGGGACCTGTCGATCGACCGAACCAACTGGAGGATTCGCTATAATTCGTCTCGGTTTTTCCAGGACTTGGGTGATAATGTGATAGATGATGAAGTGCAAATTAAGATTGAAGCCGTGGCCGAACCAACGAGTTAGAGCTAACTTGTAGTAAGGTAATACGCGGGGACAACTGGATACATTTTTTATAGCGGTCTGTTATAATAAAATTATGGAAACATTTATCTCATCACCTATATTTGTTCTTGTGACTGGATTAGCAGAAATTTTGATCGTTATTTTTGGGGCTATTATTTTGGCTTATGTCGTGGTGATAGTTCATAATGTGAATCGGATGTCTAAGATTGCGAGGACAGAAGCTGAAAATATTGCAGCTGATATCGAACGAGCTCGCGTGGATCTTAAAGATGGAGTAGAGGTGGTAAAAAAGCGAGTTAAATTGGCTGTTGGTGCCATGTCGGCCAAAAAGATATTTGATATGCTGTTAGCAGGAGCGGGTCGAGTAACGGCTCGTCAAAAAAGTAAACGGCGATCAAGCCGGAAGTCGAGTGATGATTAATTAATTATTATAGGAATATTGTTATGGCAAATAAAATGAACAAAAACAGTAAGGATGGTAATTTTGGAGCTGGGTTGGCTCTGGGGGCGTCAGTGGTGGCCGCGATGGCTGGCGGCTATTTCCTTTATGGTCCCCACGGTCGAGAAAACCGTAAGAAGGTAAGAGCTTGGACTATTAAAGCTAGAGGAGAGATTTTGGCTGAATTGGAAAAAATGAAGGAAGTGACCGCTGAAAAATATGATCAAGCCGTGGAAAAAGTTACCGCCAAGTACGCGAAAATGAAAGACGTCTCCGCCGATGAGATTGGAGATTTAAAAAAGGATATGAAAAAGTATTGGCGGCAGATTAACGCTGATCTGAAAGCTAAAACCGGGATGGTCAAAAAAAAGACTAATCAAACCCGGCGCTTGATTGCTAAAAAGGTTGACCCTGATCGTTAATTAAAAATTGTTTTACCCGCCTCCACAGGGGCGGGTAAAATTGTTATGATTGAAGTTGTAGATTTAAAAGTGATGACATGGATGGAGGCTTGGCGGTCTCCTGTATTAAATGATTTCTTCTTGCTCTTTACGCGTTTAGGAGATTTTGAGGTAGTGCTATTTCTAACAATCGTACTGCTGGCTTCGATTTGGTTCGGTGGAAAATTCAAACCTTGGTTACCCGTCTTTTCACTCCTGACTATAGCTTTAGCTTGGGCAGTGAATTTTTTACTCAAGTTATTTATGGCTCGTAGCCGCCCTCTAGTCCCCGAGGCTTTAGTATCAGCTGGTGGCTTTGCTTGGCCCAGTGGTCACGCTTTAGTGGGAACAGTGCTCTACGGGCTTATAGTTTGGCTGATTATTAGTAGTCGACCAAGATCAGGTAGAGTTAAGAGGGTGATTTTATTGGCTGGTGGTTTGGTTATTTTTTTAGTTGGATTGTCGCGGGTATACCTCGGAGTGCACTGGTTTTCCGATGTGGTAGCTGGATGGATTTTGGGGGCACTGATTTTAATCTTATTTAATTGGTTAGTTAAAGAGTATCAACAAACATAATTTAACAACTATGTCTTCACTAATTAATTTTGGACAGCAGCTAGCGCGACACCTAAAGGGTGACAGTGTGTCTTTGTATGCGGCGGCCATTGCTTACTATACGGTATTCTCTTTGGTGCCCACGTTAGTTATAGCGACTGTGATCGCTAGTTTGACTTTAGGTCGTGAGCGAGGATCTGGGGCGCTGTCAGAGTTAGTGGAAACCTATTTTGGTCAGTCTGGTCTAACTTTTTTTAATAAGGCAGCCGAGTCATTGGCGACAGCTCAGTTAGGGGGGATTTTAACTGTGGTGGGAATTTTAGTGCTTATTTATGGGGCCGTTAATTTGTTTAAGCATTTACAACACGCCTTTAGTTTAATTTTTAACTTTACCACGGAAACTGAAGAAGATTTAGTTCAGGCTGTAATAAATCGCCATAGTCGTTCTGTTATTTATCTAGCTATTTTGTTGCTACTCATTTTAGTATTGGCAATTGTTAATGTGACGGCTAATGTTTTAGTTCACTGGTTTGTTGACTGGTTGTGGTTTAACCTGCCACCGATCACCTTGTCTATTGTCAACTATCTAATTATGACGTTGGTGGCGATTTTCATTTTGACTTTCATCTATCGTCTGACTTCCTTAAAGCGCTTGACTTGGAAGAATGCTTGGTGCGGCGGGACTGTGGGGGGTATATTGTTTGCTCTCATAAATAGTATATTGGGTTGGTATATTTCTATCAGTATTGTGGTACCGATATATGGCGCAGCTAGTTTTCTGGTAATCTTTCTGTTGTGGTCATACTACATGGCTCTATCTATTCTAATTGGGGCGGAAGTGGGTAAAATTTTAGAGTGTCGCTACCCTAAGCATCGGCAAAAAGTTTGCCTGTAATATTACCAAATCAAGTGTTATAATTTTTATTATGGACTATTCAATGATCAAAAAACAGAATTTGCAACTTTACTTTTTCTTACTGATATTTATCGTGGTGGCGATTTTGTCAATGATGGTGCTTTTTCCTTTTATTAACGCCATTGCCTTAGCTTTTGTGCTAGCGATAGCTTTTAAGCCTTTATACTACTGGTTTAATCGTCACTTAAAGAGCTGGCCCGCGCTCTCTTCAATTTTAACCATTTTGGTTATCTTTCTACTCATTATCATTCCGCTGACTTTAGTTTTTGGACAGATTGTGCGGGAGACCAGAGACATTGCCCTGTCTTTAATGGGGGCGGATTCATCACTTTTACTGTCCGGGTGGATGACTAAGATTAATGAATTAGTCGGCTCATTTCTACCCGGAGCTGGTTTTGACTTGGCTAGCTACACCGGGCGGATTGCCGAAGGTTTGATCCAAGGGGTGTGGGAAAATTTCTCTTTCGTCACCAGTAGTACCTTAAGTTTATTGGGGCTAATCCTCGACGCTTTTATTGTGGCCATTACCTTATTCTTTTTACTTAAAGATGGACCAGCTTTTAAAAGATCTTTAATTCACTTTAGCCCTTTAGATGACGACTTAGACCGGCAGATTATGGCTAAACTGGAAAATACCATCAACGCCGTGGTGCGGAGCGCGTTTGTGGTGGCCTTGATTAAGGGTGGTTTGACCGCTTTGGGGTTAGTTATTTTTGATGTGCCCAATGTAGCCCTGTGGTCTTTGGCGGCTGGGCTAGCCTCGATGATTCCGGGTGTCGGCACGGCCTTAGTATTTGTACCTATTATCATTTACATGTTTTTTACCGGTGGGATAATACCAGCACTAGGGCTTTTGATTTGGGCGGCCTTGATTGTTGGTTTAGCTGATAATATTTTGGTACCTTACTTTTATTCACGGGGGGTTAAAATCCATCCGGTTTTAATCTTACTATCAGTGTTAGGTGGATTGGCGATGTTTGGGGGTTTAGGCTTTGTTTTTGGGCCTTTAATTCTTAGTCTCTTCTTTACTTTGTTGGATTTGCAGCGCTTATTCGTTACGAAAGAGGAAGCCAGTTAGAGCTGGTAGAGTTGGTGGTGAAGACGCTTGATCGCGAGAGGATAAAATTACGAATTTAATCATTTATATTACCTATGTCTAAAATTTTTCTAGGAATCGTCATTGTTCTGGTGTTGATAGCTGGGGGCTGGTGGTATTACAATAATCAAGCGGGGGTAGATTCGCCCGCTCGAGGGGAGGGAGAGACCACCCTGGAAACATTTATGGTCAATGAAACAGATCGAGAGTTTGTGGCGACCGGCTCTAATTTAGCCCGCGTGGAAGTTTGGTCTAAAAGTGAGTTAGAGGCGGAGGGCGAGCGTTTGGGTGAAATGAGCTTAAGATTAGAAGAAGCAGGTGTTCAAACCTGGACTTGGCCTATTCCCAAATATCCACTAGCCACCGTGGAGATATATGCTCTCGGTTTTGACGACGCCGGACAAGAAATTGGTCCCGTTAGTTTACCTTTTCAAGGTTCAGAAGAATTATACAATGCCTTGTGGCTACAGATTCCGTTTGAAGAAGCTGAGCTGTCCTTGGGTGAAACTTATACCTCGGGAGATTTTAGTTTGAAATTGGTTGATATTGCCGAAGATAGTCGTTGTCCGGAAGGGGTGGAGTGTATTCAAGCGGGGCGAGTGACGGCCGATTTGGAGATTGGATTAGAAGGGCGAACTGAAACCATTAGTTTGCGTAGTGATGAAGGGGAAAGACAAATTGGAGACTATTATATCAACTTGATAGCCATTGACCCCTTGGCTCGTGAAGGGGTCACCTTATCAGCGGCCGACTACACGCTAACCTTTTACATTACTAAAGAGTTATCTAAGCTTTAAAATTATAAATAATCGTGCTTAAAAAGTCGTTTGGCTGACTGGTGACGGTTGGTTTTATCGGCTTTGTTCTTTATGTTTAGTTCACCAGTGGTAGTGATTTTGACTTCAAAAATTTGTCCCGTTTGGTGAACGAATCACACTATACATAAGCTAAGCCTATGTATTTAGAAGATGTGATGTAATGTGGTGGTTAAGGAGTGGATGGTTTGGGGAATGGGGAAATAGGAAGAGGCCGGCTACATTTGGGGCGAGGTTTGCTATAATGCGAACTAATGAAACAAACTGAAGCCCTCGACCTCTTAAAAATGGGTCATAATATTTTTCTCACCGGCCCGGCCGGCAGTGGTAAAACTTATGTGCTGGGAGAATATATAAAATATTTAAAACGGCAAAATATACCAGTGGCTATCACGGCTTCCACGGGCATAGCCGCGACTCTTTTAGGCGGAGTGACAGTGCATTCTTGGACGGGACTCGGGGTGCGCGATGGTTTGGATGCCTATGGCGTGGAGCAATTGAAGGAAAAAAAATACCTATGGGATCGTTTTAAGAAGTATCAAGTTTTAATCATTGATGAAATATCCATGCTGTCGCGCCGACAGCTGGATGCGATTGATGCTTTGGGGCGCGCCTTTCGTGATGAGCGTCTACCTTTTGGTGGTCTACAAGTGGTAATGTCTGGCGATTTTTTTCAATTACCACCTATTAGTCAAACTGGTCGCGGGTCCCTGTGGGCCTATTTAGCCGAGAGTTGGGGCCGGTCGGCTGTGAAAGTTTGTTATCTCGAGGAGCAGTTTCGACAGCGGGAAGATCAGGATTACTTCACGGTTTTGCAAGCTATCCGTAATAATGAGGTGAGTGAGTCAGTTAAGAAATTAATCACGGAACGTTTTAATCAGCCACCGAAGTTAGATGTCATGCCGACCAGGTTGTACACCCATAATGTGGATGTAGATGTTATTAATGGGCGAGAGCTCGCGAATTTAGACGGCACTCAGAAGGAATATCAAATGGCGGTCAAGGGTAATAAAAAAATGGCCGAAGGTTTGAAACGGGGACTCTTAGCCCCGGAAATTTTATACTTAAAACCGGGCGCTCGGGTAATGTTTGTACGGAATAATTTTGACGCTGGCTTTGTTAATGGCACCTTAGGGGTGGTAAAAAAGTTTAGTCGACGAGGCTTACCGGAGGTGCGATTATCAAGCGGGGAAGTGATAGAGGTGGAACCGGAAACCTGGGTTTTAGAAGAAGATGGAAAAATTAAAGCGGAAGTTAGACAGTTGCCGCTCCGCCTGGCTTGGGCCATTACTGTCCATAAGAGCCAAGGGATGAGTTTGGATGCCATGGAGGTGGATTTGTCGAAAGCCTTTGTGGCCGGTATGGGTTATGTGGCCTTGTCACGCGTCCGGTCGCTTCGGGGCTTAAATATATTGGGGATTAATGAGTTGGCTTTAACTGTTGATCAGGAAATTGCCGAGCAAGATCAGCGTTTTCAAGCTTTATCTCGAAACTTAGGTGCTGGCCTCAACTGCTTAACCGCTGGTGATAAAAAACGGCTGATTGATAAATTTTCCAATGAAACCAAAGTGGCCGCTCCCCCACCTAAAGTTTCGACTTATGAGGCGACTAAGCAGCTGGTCCTGACCGGGCTGATGTTAAGGGAGATGGCCAGTCGCCGGCAGATGACAGAAGAAACGATTATTGCTCACCTGGAAAAGCTTCAAGCGGCCGGCGAAGATTTAAACCTCGACTACTTGAAGCCGGCACCTAATCGTTTTAAGCGTATCAAAGAAGCTTTTATAAAAACCGGTGATCGGAAACTCTCGCCCGTGAAAAATTTGTTACCAGAGAGTTTTACTTTTAGAGAGCTACGCCTGGCCCGCTTGTTTTTGGATTAGCAAATCAACCACTTACTAATTTCTTAAGTCATTCTATCTTGACCGGACCATGATATAATAGTTTTTTATGATCACTAATAGTCAATTTCCACAACTAAAACAAATCCTCAACTGGCCGAACAATCACAACCGGTGGCTCAAGATATTAATGGTAGTAGTTTTTATTTTTTTAGTTATTCTGGTAGTCATTTTAACTATTATTACCCAAGAGCAATCCTTGGCCCGGGAACGAATTAATTTATTGGCTAGCGAACTTGATCTGATTAAGACACAATTTAATCAAAACCAAGAGGTGTTGACGGCTCTGGTGGACGGTAATAGTGAGTTAGCCACCTCTCTTCAACTTGAGCAGACTACCAGGTTGGCGGCGGAGGTAGAAGCCGAAGCATCTAGAAAACAACTCTTAGCTTTGGAAAAGGAAGTGACGACGCAAAAAGTGGCATTGGAAGCGTCTGATATTACGAAAGTCATTCGAGAGTGGAGTCCCCGGGTGGTGCGACTTACTTGCGAAACAGAACTTAGTGAGGGCGGATCTAGAGTGGCTAAAGCTTCGGCGGTGGCCGATCTGACCTCGGGTGAATTGCGTTTTATGACCAATAAGCACGTGGTGGAAGAAAAAGGCGTCATGGCTGATGAGTGTGAATTAACGCTCTTTGACGGAGACTCGACTGTTAAGGTGGCCAAAAACGACATAGACGCCCGGCCCGATCGCGACCTCGCCTATTTGAAACCCAGCCAGGGAGTGTCTCTACCGACCAGTGTTGGTCCCTTGCCGATTTGTGCTACTCGCCCCGACATTGGAGATGGGGTGGTGATCTTGGGCTACCCGAGTGTTGGTTCTAAGGTTGGCATCACCGCTACGGAAGGAATCATTGCTGGTTTTGATGAGGATTATTACATAACCTCAGCGAAGATTGAACGGGGTAACTCTGGTGGGGCCGCCATTTTAGTGTCAGATAATTGTTTTGTTGGTTTACCCACCCTCACGGTCGCTGGCCGGACGGAATCATTAGCTCGAATTTTACCGATTATTTAATGCAGGGCCGGTGAGAATAAGTGGACAAAAGATCTAATTTTCCTTAAGGTGGGGACTATGACCAAAGATAAATACACGGCGGTGTGGGTATCACACTCGTCTTTAGGTGACTTCCTAAAGTGTCCCCGAGCTTATTATTTGCATAATGTCTATAAGGATCCAAAGACAGGTCATAAGCTAAACGTGGTGAGTCCGGCCCTGTCGCTGGGGAGCGCGGTGCATGAAGTGGTGGAAGGCTTGCTCCAGTACCCAGCGGAGGCTAGAGCTAAGCAACCTCTATTTTCCCATTACGAGTTGGCTTGGCAAAAAGTGTCTGGCCACCGGGGCGGTTTTAAATCGACTGAGGAAGAACGGGCGAGTAAAGAGAGGGGGCGAAAAATGATTGAGCGAGTGATGGCTCACCCTGGACCACTTTTAAATAAGGCGGTTAAGTTGCCCGAACATGAAAACAATATGCCGCCCAATTATTTTTTATCGGAAGAAGATAATATTATTTTGTGTGGCAAAATCGATTGGTTGGAGTATCTTCCAGAGAATGACAGCTTGCACATTATCGATTTTAAAACCGGTCGACATGAAGAAAATGATGACTCACTACAGTTGCCTATTTATCTACTTCTACTATCCAACTTACAAAAACGGAAAGTTAACCGAGCTAGTTACTGGTATTTAGAAACTGACAACGAACCCAAGTCCAAGTGGTTGCCCACTATCGATGAGGCTTATGAAAGAGTCATTGAGGTGGCCAGGCGGGTTAAAGAAGCTCGCGAGCTGGGGGAATTTGCCTGCCCGCACGGAGGGTGTATGGCTTGCCAGCCGTTTGAAAAAATTTTAGCCGGGGAAGCCGAGTTTGTGGGCGTGGGTGGCTATGGCCAGGATTTATATTTAGCCTAAGGACGTCTATTTGTTTTCTAGGCATGGTATAATTAAATAGTAGTAAAACTTAAACTGGTTAAAGGCTAGTTTTTATTTTTGTATGATTTTGTATGAATGAATTTACGGCTAAAAAATTAGGTGAGGTCTACGCTTTTATTAAAGTTGGCGGCGATCAGTTTAAGAGAAGTCGAGCGGCTTTGGCCTCAGTGATGGCGGAAGTGGAATTAGAACGAGTCACCCAAACTTACGTCGAACACTTACAAGGTATGGGAGAAGTGCTTCAGACCGCCCCCTTAACAGCTATTATTACGGCTACGGCGGAAGTCACTGGCGATAAACTATTGGCGATGGCGCAAGTTTATATGAACAAAGAATCCGATTGGGATGATACTTCAGAAGTACTAGAGTGGTTGGGATTTTTTGAAGGAGGGGCCATTATTCACCTGGCTCTAGTAGAATCTGCGGCACGGGAGTTGGAGCTGGGAGAGCTGTCAACTTTAGTGGGGGCCGCCGCTGACTTTCATCGTAGTTTATTGGCCGAAATAGAAATTGCGATCGCGGCGTTGGTTCGATCTAAAGCGTTGACAAGTTAGCCAAGTTGATAACAATAATTTATTAAATGACTTTAAAACCTGCCTACATAGTTTTCCCGGCTTTGGTGATAACAATGGCTATAGCTGGGGCTTGGGCTACGGGCATAGGTTTAGATTCCGGTTGGTATGAGTCTTTAAATAAACCCGTTTTAGTACCACTCAATTATGTTTTTGGGCCGGTTTGGACTTTTATTTACATTCTGCTCTCGGTGGCCCTCATTTCGACCTGGTCTAAGCGTGGTGACTTGCGCTGGCCGAAGCTGGTAGCGGTAATTTTTATTTATAATGCCGTGGTCAATGTCTTATGGAGCTGGGCGTTTTTTGGCTGGGGGGCTTTAGGCTTGGCCTTGTGGCTGGCTACGGAAATATGGGCTTCGGTTTTAGTGTTGATAATATTATTATGGCAAACCAATCGGCGGGCGGCCTACTGCCTTTGGCCCTATCTACTGTGGGTGACGCTCGCTGTCTATTTAAACTATGCTATTTGGCTTCTCAATTGATTTAATCGGGCTGTTTATAATGTTGGCCGGTTTTGTGATTGGGCAGGGAGCGGTCACGGTGATCGACTGGCATGGCTTCTTAGGGCGGAAGTCGGGTTACTGGACCGAGGCTACCACTAGAACGCATAAGGTAACTAAACCTTTAATTTGGCTAGGGTTAATATTGGCTGTTAGTGGAGGGATTATTTTATATCGAGAGGAAACTTTAAGGGGTATTCCTTTAATCCATTTAATGTTGGCCGGGGGCCTAGTTTTAAACGGCTGTTGGTTGTCTTTTAAAGTTAGTCCTTATTTACTAAAACGAGAAAGTGCCGGTCAGGCGGCCGAGTTGCTACCCCAGGCCTGGCAAAGAAAAATTATGCTTAGTTTTTTTGTTTCCGTATTTGGTTGGTGGGGTAGTTTGTTTTTACTTGCTTACTATTTGATAGAAATTTATCCGGTTGGGTAACCGCTTGATGTGACCCCTTTTTTCTGTTACAAAGTAACAATCTTTTTATATTTCTATGAAAATTACTATTTATGGTTTACCAGGGACCGGCACCAGTACGGTGGGGTGCTTACTGGCGGCTAAACTCGGCTATGAATTTAAGTATAGTGGAGCCATGTTTCGCCAGAAGGCTGAAGCCTTAAGTCTAACTTTAAACGAATTAGAGAGTTTGGCTCAAACTGACCCGAGCTATGATTTAGAGTTGGACCAAACTGTAACCGCTTACGGCCAAAAGCATACTAACTTTGTTTTTGATAGCCGGTTGGCTTGGCACTTTATTCCGGATTCCTTCAAAATAAAATTTGACTGCAGTGAACCGGTTAGAATAGCTCGGATCGCTCGGCGGGAAAATAAATCCTTAGCCCAAGCTCGGGCCGAAACCAACGATCGAATGGAAAAAATATTTGAGCGTTACGCCCGATACTATGGAATAACCAATTGCACCTGCGAGGCTAACTTTGACTTTTCTATTAATACTACCTCTATTAGTCCCAGTGAAGTTTGTGCTCGTTTGGAGACGGTTATTAAAGACTTAAAATAATAATGAATCCTATAAATTTTCAAGTTGCTAAGACCACGGGCCGACTAGCTCGAGCGGGGGTACTAGCGACGCCTCATGGTGAGATGTTAACCCCAACTTTAACGGTGGTGGGTACTAAAGGGACGGTTAAAGCCCTCACTCCGGAGCAACTGAGAGCGGTGGGGGTTCAAGCGGTTTTAGCTAATACTTATCACTTATACTTAGAGCCCGGTGACGAGCAGGTGGCGGCGGCCGGCGGCTTGCATCAGTTTATGAATTGGGCCGGACCCATTTACACCGACTCGGGTGGCTTTCAAGTTTTTTCTTTAGGGGCGGCCTATGGCGAGGGTGGAGTGACCAAGTTTGCGGCGACGGGCGAGCAAAATGCTAAAACAATGGCTGCCGAAGGGGTGGTTAAACTAGCTCGGATCGATGATGACGGGGTGACGTTTAAGTCACATTTAGATGGATCGGAACATCGTTTGACTCCGGAAAAATCAATTGCTATTCAGCATAACTTAAAAGCCGACGTAATTTTTGCTTTTGATGAGTGTACTTCCCCTCAGGCTGATTACCGGTATCAAGTCGAGGCGTTGGAGCGGACTCACTCTTGGGCTAAGCGTTCTTTGGCTTACCACCAAGCGTCGTCCCCAGCCGAAGAGCAAGGGCTATTTGGGATTATTCAAGGCGGGCGGTTTGAAGATTTGCGGCGTCGGTCGGCGGAAACTCTGAGCGCGATGACCGGGTTGGCCGGGTTTGGAATCGGGGGGTCATTTTCTAAAGCCGATTTAGGGGCATCGATAGAGATAGTTAGTGAAATTTTACCTCGGGATAAACCGCGCCATTTGTTAGGGATTGGGGAACCGGAAGATTTGCTAGCCGGAGTAGCGGCGGGGATTGATACTTTCGACTGTGTCGCTCCAACCAGAATGGCGAGAAATGGTACTTTGTATACCAGACAGGGTAAAATTAATATTTTTAACAATCGCTATCGGTCGGCCCTGCGGCCAATTGAGGAAGAGTGTGATTGCTATACCTGCCGACATTATACTCAAGCCTACCTGGCTCATCTTTTTAGGAGTAAAGAGATGCTCGCGGCCACTCTCGCCTCCATTCATAACTTACGTTTTATTGTCCGACTCTTGGAAGAAATCAGACAAGCCATCTTAGATAATAATTTTTCTACTTTTCAGACGGCTTTTTTGACGGATTATTGCCGTCACTAATTGGGTGATAAAATAATTTAACTGTGTTATGCTGGCGGCTGATCAATATGATGTGAAAAATAGGAAAGGAGTTTAAGCTATGTCTTCATTGGAAGTGAGTGAGGAGTCAGAACAAGTTTATCAAGTTCCAGCCTCAACTTTTGAAGCCGCTTTAGGGCGGTTACTCAAAAAGATCGAGGGTTCTAAAGCTTCTTACAACCCGACTATGGAAGAAATTTCCCATTACGTCATAGCTCGGCGGCATTTTCCTTATTTATGCCAGGCTATCGATGAGGTGGTCTTGCTCTGTCCTGGTGGAGGTCCGACTTTTATGAAAAAGCCTTATGATCCCACGGAAACCAAGCGGGTCATCTAGTAGGACACGATTGTTTTATCTTTTTATCGTTTTCATTTAACGCCTCAGTGAAGAAATTCATTTAGGCGTTTCCTTTTTTCTGTGAGGTCTGTTAAATTAAGCCAATATGAATGGTTTTAATTTAAGTACCGAATACACCCCCAAGGGTGACCAACCGAAGGCGATTGAAGCGCTGGTCAAGGGTCTAGAGTCTGGCCTGGCTGATCAAACCCTTTTGGGCGTGACCGGCTCGGGTAAAACTTATACCGCAGCTAATGTGATAGCGAGGGTCAACAAGCCAACTTTGGTTATTGCCCACAACAAAACCTTAGCGGCCCAACTGGCTCAAGAGTATCGCGATTTCTTTCCCAACAATGCGGTGCATTATTTTGTGTCTTATTACGACTATTACCAGCCGGAAGCCTACTTGCCGGTGACTGATACTTATATTGAAAAGGATGCCGCCATTAACGAGGAAATTGAGCGTTTGCGTCACGCCTCCACCCAGGCCCTGCTATCACGGTCGGATGTTATTATTGTGGCATCAGTATCTTGTATATACGGCTTGGGTAGTCCAGCTGAATATGAGCGGGAACACATGCGGATTTTGGTTGATCAAACCATATCGAGAGAGTCTTTTATGAAAGAGTTGATCGCTCGCTTTTTTGAACGGACGAATGCTGATCTGACACCCGGGACTTTTCGGTCGATTGGTAACTCGATAGAAATAATGCCGGCTTCAGAAAAAGAAATTTACAATATTAAAATTTCGGGTGGGGCGATTACAGAAATTCTGCGTCTGGATGCGGTCAGTCGATCGGTGGTCGCAGAATTAAACGATTTTTATTTATTTCCGGCCAAACACTTTGTGACCACCGAAGCTGAACGACGGCGAGCGATAGGCAGTATTTCGGCCGAACTGGAAGATCAGCTTAAAAAATTAGCCAAACAAGGGAAGGTGTTGGAGGTGGAGCGTTTGAAAAGGCGGACCCGCTATGACTTGGCTTTGATTGCAGAAATTGGCTATTGTAACGGCATCGAAAATTATTCGAGACATTTATCGGGCCGGCCCGCCGGCGAAGCACCAGACACGCTTTTGTCCTATTTTCCGAAAACCACCGATGGTCGACCAGACTTTTTAACTATTATCGACGAGTCTCATGTGAGCGTGTCGCAAATCGGGGGGATGTACGCCGGTGATCGGAGCCGGAAAGAAACTTTGGTCGAGTATGGTTTTCGTTTACCTAGTGCTTTGGATAACCGGCCCCTTAAATTTTCCGAATTTCGGGAGCGAGTGGGTCCGATAATTTATACCAGTGCCACTCCGGGGTCTTACGAGTTGGAGTATAGCGAGCCGCCGGCGGGGAAAATAGTAGAGCAAATTATCCGTCCGACCGGCCTCTTAGACCCCCAGCTTGAGATTCGGCCGGTGGTGGGGAGGGCTAGTTATTCGGGCCAAGTTCAAGATTTTATTACCGAAGCTAAAAAAGAAATTAAAAAAGGTTACCGTGCCATAGCGACCACCCTGACCAAGAAAATGGCCGAAGACCTGAGTGAGTTCCTAAAAGCGGCCGGGATTAAGGCTGAGTATTTGCACAGCGAAATTAAAACTTTGGATCGAATTATGATCCTTAGTAATTTTCGTAAAGGGGAGTTTGATGTTTTGGTGGGGGTGAACCTGTTGCGGGAAGGTTTGGATTTACCCGAGGTGTCGTTTATCGGCATTTTGGATGCGGATAAGGAAGGATTTTTACGCTCGGAAACTTCACTGGTCCAAACTATTGGTCGGGCGGCTCGTAATGTAGACGGCCGGGTAATTCTCTACGCGGATGTCGTGACTGGCTCCATGAAGCGGGCAATAGACGAGACCAACCGGCGACGAAGTATTCAGCTTGAGTATAACAAGAAGCATAGCATCACTCCGCAGTCGATCAAAAAAAATATTAAGAATATTACGGACAGTATTATGTCGGAACGGGAGAAGACTGTGCGTCGTCTGATCGAACTTGACCAAGCCACCGTGGGTACAGATAAAAAGGCCCTAAAAAAGCTAATCAAAGATAAAGAAAGGCAAATGTCGGAAGCGGTCAAACTTCTGGACTTCGAAACCGCGGCCATTTTGCGGGATGAGATTAAAGTATTAACTAATTAAAATAGTACTCTCTAAGGGGAGGCCTTAGAGAGTTGGGGATAACTTCGTTCATATCCCTTGACAACATAATTCTATCTGCTAAGCTGTAGGTATGTCCAGAGATACTAAATACTCAATCAAGAACCTACAGAAAGACTTTCCTACCGACGAAGCCTGTCTCGCCTTTATCTTCGATACTCTACATAGCCACAAGTGCTCTTGTGGGGGCGAATACCGACCGGTAAAGGGACGTAAGCAGTTCCAGTGTTCTAAGTGCCGTTTCCAGATCGCTCCAGCCTCTGGTACGATATTTCATAAGTCTGATACCCCTCTTACCCTCTGGTTCCACGCTATCTGGATATTCTCTAATGCTAAGTCTGGTATCTCGGCCAAGGAAATGGAGCGACAGCTAGGAGTCACCTACAAGTGCGCTTGGCGGATTCTTTCTCTGATCCGTAAGGCTCTTAAAGATGAAAACAAGGACAAGTTGGGCGGTGATGTAGAGATAGACACTGGTTTCTTGGGTGGCCGACACTATGCGGGTCGCAATAACGAGAAGTTAAGTGAATCTATTGCTAAGAAAGCAGTGGTTAATGTTGCCTACGAACGAGGTGGCCGAATCGTGGCAGAAATTGCTACTGATAATTCATCAGAATCTATGCGGGGGTTTGTGGAAAAGTATGTCTCACAAAATGCTCGGATGTATACCGACAGTAGTCGTGTCTATCATCAGTTTAACGAGCGGGATATTGAAAAGGTAAACCACAATAAGCGGGAGTTTTCTCGTGGGACAGTGCATATCAATACTGTAGAGACGTTTTTTGCCCACCTAAAACGGAGTATGCGGGGTACCTATAAAGTGCTATCTAAGAAGCACCTACAGTCTTACCTTGACCTTTTTGTCTGGCACTACAACAATCGACACAACGACAGGGAGAGGTTTGCGGTTTTGCTCGGTACCGTATTGCATGCTTAAGTACAGATATGAAAAACTTTTTAGAAACAATCATATTGAAGTTGAATAAAATAAGTAAGTACGACCATATTACCTTTTTTAAAAAAACTTGGAAACTGGCTACTGGTTTTTACCAAAGGTTAGTGAAACCACATACTTTAATCGTGCTTATAACTATCTGTAGCATTTTATCAATAGTATTGAGTTCCACTCTATTTTACTTTGACAACAAAAAAGATACATCTTTTTTCTCCTCTCTATACGTTAACGATCTTACTAACCGATTTGTAGCCAAAAACGACATCCTACGCCTAAATCATATTATAAGCCAAATCCATTTTTGCTCGACCAGCGGAAACGGTGAAAGTAAGTGCGCATTTGTACCTCTCGAACCTTCATTCATGCAGCAAGCATATATGGCCCACGAGGCCATGAAGGGTAAGATGTTTGTGAGTACTAGCTTTTTACAAAGTATTGATACTCCTAAGGAGTATTATGATGCTATCGATCAGCAAGCTATAAATAACGCAAACGCCCATGTTTTCCAAAACGTCTACGAACTTAATAAAATCGAAATAACGGAGAATAAAGTTTTTTGGTTTTTATCGCTTGTTCAAATACTAAACGCTTTCTTTGCAATAACGCTTTTCTATCAAGAGAGAAAAGAGAGAACAGCCAAGCAATAGGTATATACCGAAGCTAAGTAAAGTAAGTTTATAGGCCAGTTTTTCATTTTATATAATTATGTTGTTAAGGGACACGAGTGGATAACTTGGCTTGCCGGTGAACGCTCGTTCACCTATAATAAATTTATTACCACTAAGTCATTTATATCCTATGAACTACCTCCAATACAAAAAATCTATCAGCTTAGAACTCGCCACTCTAAACGCTCAGATTGATCGAAAGATTTTGCGCGGCCAGTCTTACTACCGCGAAGCTTTGCGTCATAAAATTTTAACGCGACAGCTGAACCGACTAGCCGGCAAGACTTACTTCTCCCGCTTGATGTCCAACCTGGCCCTGTTCTAGTAATATTTTTTATATGATTACACTTCAATATCAAAAGCTCATGGCCTTCTATAGCCGAGAAGGGCGAATGCCGACTTATACGGAAATGATGAGTTTGTTTAACTTTCGCTCTAAAAATGCTGTTTATAAATTGGTCAACAAACTGGTGGAGGCCGACTTGGTGCTAAAAGATCGCCTGGGTCGCTTGCAACCCAGTAAAGCGGCGACCGAGGTACCTTTCTTGGGCTTGGTGACGGCTGGCTTACCAGCGGCGGTGGACGCGCTGGACCATTTTGATACTTTAAACTTAAATGACTTCTTGATTGATAAAAAAGATAAAACTTTTATCTTGGAAGTGGACGGCGACTCCATGATCGAAGCCCATATTGACGATGGCGACCTGGTGATTGCTGAAAAAACCGACACTGCTCGCGATGGTGACATTGTGATTGCTAAAGTTGATGGTGAATTTACGATGAAATATTTTAGGCGGAAGGGGACTAAGGTTTGGCTGGACCCAGCCAACAAGCGCTACGAGCCCATTTACCCGGAAATGGAGTTGGAGGTGGTGGCTCTCGTCAAAGGGGTGATTAGAAAGTATTAGGTCCGGGGACCACTAAAGAGTTGCTAGTTTAAAACACTGGTGATCTGTGTTAGAGTGCACTGACCCCTATAGACCACTGGCCGGGGTTTTTGGCGTCGGGAGACTCACTCTAAAAGGTGAGTCATAACAATCATTGCGACCAACTATGAAAGAATCAGACAAAAAAATAAAAATTAAAGGGGCCCGCACCCACAATTTAAAAAACATTGACTTAGAGATCCCCCGCGACCAGCTAGTGGTTTTTACCGGTTTGTCGGGTTCGGGTAAGTCGTCACTGGCTTTTGATACTATCTTTGCTGAGGGTCAGCGACGTTATGTGGAGTCGCTCTCTTCTTACGCGCGGCAGTTTTTGCGGCAAATGCAAAAGCCGGACGTGGACGAAATTACCGGCTTATCACCGGCTATTTCTATTGACCAAAAATCGCGCTCGCAAAATCCTCGCTCGACTGTAGCCACTATCACCGAAATTTATGACTACTTACGAGTCTTATTTGCGCGAGTGGGCCGGCCACACTGCCTGGTTTGTGGGGAAGCTATCGTTAAGTTGTCGCACGATGAGATTGTGGGTTTGGCTTTAAAAAAAGTCAGATCTTTACTGAAAAAATCCGCTGGGGTCGATAGCTTGCAGATTTACGCCCCCTTGATCAGAGGGCGAAAAGGCGAGTATTACCAAATGCTATATGACCTGATTGATAAGGGGTATAGCGAAGTTTTGATTGACGATATTCGGTACAACTTGCGCGAGCGGATTGAATTGGGTCGAATGAAAAAGCATGATATTGACGTCTTAGTGGATGAAATTGATTTGGTCGACTTTAAACCGCTACCTAAAGGTAAAGAGCTTAAAAACGAAGTGGGGAAGGCTGTTTATGACAATGCTTATGGTCGGCTAACCGAAGCTGTGGAGCGAGCTCTAAAGGAAGCCGACGGTTTAGTGCGAGTGGTGATCGGTTCACCTAAAACTAAGAAAAAAGTTTTAGCGGAGGCCAGTGAACAATCGATTTTATCGGCCAAATTTGCCTGCCCCCGCGACGGGTTCTCTTTTCCGGAAATTGAGCCTCGGCTTTTTTCCTTTAACTCACCCTACGGGGCTTGTCCGGAGTGTCATGGCTTAGGGACCAAGCACTTATATAGTGATAAACCTTGCCCGGTGTGCAAAGGCTCCCGTCTGCGTCAAGAATCGCTCCACGTTTTATTGGAGTCTGATGTTAAAACTTTGCCTAAGGCTAAAAATATTGTGGAATTAGCAGCCCTGTCCATTCGAGAAGCGGATGAGTTCTTCAAAAACATTAAGTTAACAGCCAAGGAAAAGCAGATTGCCGAAATGGTGCTAAGAGAGATTGAGTCTCGGCTTAAATTTTTACTCGACGTGGGTTTGGACTATATTTCTTTGGATCGGCGAGCTAATACTTTATCGGGCGGTGAAGCTCAGCGGATCCGTTTGGCCTCGCAGCTTGGTTCACGGTTGGTTGGAACTTTATATGTTTTAGACGAACCGACCATAGGACTGCACTCGCGCGATAATGATTTACTGATTAAAACTTTGCTCGATTTGCGTGACCTGGGCAACACTATCGTAGTGGTAGAACATGATGAAGATACTATTTATGCTTCGGATTTTTTAGTGGATATTGGGCCAGGAGCCGGGGTACATGGGGGTAATATTGTGGTGGCCGCTCCGACGGAAAATTTACTAACCGCTAAGACTAATGATTTTAATTCGCTGACAGTGGACTATTTGCGGGGCGAAAAATCGGTGCCGATACCACTGAAACGTCGAACTAGTGACAAGGGTCACATCCGCATTCGGGGGGGAGAAGTTTTTAATATTAAACATTTAAACATTGATATTCCACTCGGAAAATTAGTTAGCATTACAGGGGTCTCTGGTTCTGGTAAGTCTAGTTTTGTTTACGAGATTTTGCACAAAAATCTAAAGGCGCGCTTTGATCGGAAGTACCGATCTAACGAGTTATTTAACTGCCGGGAATTTACCGGCAGCGAGTACATTGGCCGGGAAATTATGATTGACCAGTCGCCTATTGGTCGGACCCCACGGTCTAACCCGGCCACTTATACCGGAGCTTTTACCTGGATTAGAGATCTCTTTGCTTCGACCGAGTACGCCCGCTTGCGCGGTTGGAAGCCGGGGCGGTTTTCATTCAATGTTAAAGGGGGCCGCTGTGAAGCCTGTCAAGGTAATGGTTTACTAGCGGTGGAAATGCATTTTTTGCCGACTGTCTATGTTACTTGTGATATCTGTAGTGGTACTCGTTACGAACAAGAAACCTTGGAAGCTAAGTATAAGGGTAAGAATATAAATGAGGTGTTGCATATGACCATTGAAGAGGCCTCCAGCTTTTTTCGTGACTATCCGGCGATAGCCGATCGTTTGCGTACTTTAAACGAAGTGGGTTTGGGCTATTTGGAACTAGGTCAGTCGGCCACCACTTTATCGGGTGGTGAAGCTCAAAGAGTAAAAATATCATCCGAACTGTATCGGCCGTTTGTCCAAAAGTCCATTTATATTTTAGACGAGCCGACGGTTGGTTTACATTATGAAGATGTTAAAAATTTGGTCGATATACTACACAAGTTGGTCGAGCGAGGTAATACTGTGGTAGTCATCGAACATAATTTAGATGTGATTAAAAATGCCGATTATGTGATTGACTTAGGGCCGGACGGGGGCTCTGGTGGCGGAGATTTGGTAGCCAAAGGGACACCGGAAGAAGTGGCCGCCACCGATACCCACACTGGACGCTACTTGCGTAAGCATTTACGGAAAACCAAATAAGTCGAAATAAAAAAGACCCCTCAGGTGAAGGAGTGAACAAACACCTAAGGGGTTCCGGAAGGTGACGTTTCGGTAGCCAGGTCTGCCCAAGGCAAGCCCTAGGCAGTTGGTGAGGCTAAGCGAAACAACAGGACCGGATATTTATGAATTTATATGATGGATTAATATTTGTCAACTTTAGCTATAAAAATTTGCCCCCTCACATTGCTGTAGAGGGGGCAGACGGAACGGAGAGGACCTGCTTGGGAAAGACTTGGGTCTAAGTACTCACTTGCGGTTGTTACCACAAGCTGACTGCGGTCGCGCAGTGAGTACGAAACTAGGAAACCAGCTTGGGTTGGAATACTATTGCAGGCCCCCAAAACTGCTGGTTTCGACCCCATCCGAATTTGTGTGGATCCTCGGGTTCTCGTCTAATTGTTAGTTTAATCTATCACTAGACAGGAGTCAAGGGATAACATTACACTACTAGTCTATGGACTTATCCGATTTTAAAAAAACCAAATTAGCTGATCAGCCGGGTGTCTACTTTTTTAAAAAAGGTCGGCAGATTTTATATATTGGTAAGGCGACTTCTTTGTACGACCGAGTGCGAAGCTATTTCAGTCAAGATTTAAATGAGACCAGGGGTCCACTCTTGGTGAAAATGCTAAGTGAGGCGACGACTCTTAATTTTCAACAGACAGATTCAGTTTTAGAAGCTTTAATTTTAGAAGCGGCTTTAATTAGACGACACCGGCCTCTTTATAATACGCGGGCCAAAGACGATAAAAGTTATTGGCATATCATTATTACCAAAGAAGTGTGGCCGCGGGTTTTGATGGTGCGGGGAAAAGATTTGATTGAAACTATCGAGCCGGCCAGTGTTAAGTACACTTTCGGCCCTTTTCCCCAAGCGGCGGAACTTAAAGTAGCCTTAAAAATTATTCGTAAAATTTTTCCTTTTCGTGACAAGTGTCAGCCGGCCGAAGCTAAAGGTGGGGGGCGACCGTGTTTTTCGGCTCAGCTAGGACTTTGTCCCGGGGTGTGCAGTGGCTCGATTAGCCAGACCGAATATGCTCGCTTGGTCAATCACTTACGGTTATTTTTTGAAGGTAAGAAAGTTATTCTGTTAAAAAAGTTGGAGCAAGAAATGAAGCAACTGTCACGACAAGAAAAATTTGAAGAGGCGCTCGTCCGGCGGAATCAAATTTTTGCCCTGCAGCATATAAACGATATTGCCCTCTTAAAAGCCAGTCCGAGCAGTAGCCGCTTGCGAATCGAAGCCTATGATATTGCTCACTTGGCTGGGCGGCATACGGTCGGGGTGATGACGGTAATTTTGGGCGGAGTACCGGAAAAAAATGCTTACCGTAAATTTGGACTGAGGGGTCTGGCCTCGGATAAAGTGAATGACATTGCCAACTTACAAGAAGTTTTGGAGAGACGCTTAAATCATCCCGAATGGCCCTGGCCGGAGCTGGTGGTGGTAGATGGAGGAAAAGCTCAACTAAAAGTAGCTAAAGCTATTTTGGATAAGTTCGGCCTAACAGTACCAGTGGTGGCAGTGGTGAAAAATGAGAAACATCAACCACGAGAAATTTTAGGTGATAAAAGACTGGCCCGGGAATATGAAAGCGAAATTCTACTGGCAAATAGTGAAGCTCATCGTTTTGCTATTTCTTATCACCGAACCAAGAGTCGCCGTGGATTACGCTAGCGACACACCTCTGGCTGAGTGTTATAATTTCTAAATGTTAACCCGTGCGGACAGCTTACGTTTGGAACTGGCTGGCCGGTTGATTTTTATCCGTTTGGCTTTAATTTTGGCGGCTATCTTTATAGTCGGTTTTTTAGCTTATCAGGCGGACAAAATAGTGCTCGGCAAGTTAAGTGGAGACGGTTTGATTCTGGCCATTCTTTTTTTGGTCGGCTTGCTTAATATTTTATTCTTTGTAGCTTGGCAGGGAGTCCGTCAGAGCCAGAATCGTTTTTGGTTGAATGGATTGGTGTTTTGGCAAGTCATGATTGATTTCCTAGCCATTTTAATAGTCATTATTTCATGGCCGGATGGGGACGGAGCACTGTTTTTGCTTTTTTTGTGGCCCTTATTGGAGGGAGTATTACTTTTTAGTTCAGTTGGATCATTACTCCTCTCGGCCGTGGCTGGGGGAAGTTTGATTACTGTTTTATATCTCGATGAGCAAAATATTGTTCTCTTAGGTCAATCTATCAACTTTGATTGGATCGACGGTTTTATGACTCAAACTTCTCTCGACGAGCTGTTAGGTTGGTCGGTGGTTTATCTGGTTTTTACTTTGGTTTTATCATATTGCTTTAGTATATTAACCAGTTTTAGTGGACGAGAATCACTGCAGGATAAACTGAATCAGAAGGAAGCTGAGTTGGAGCATGATCAGATGCAGTGGGTGCGCCAATATAGTCAGAAGATGGATGAGAATAACCGCTTATTAAAAACCAAGGAACTGGAATTATCTCTAGCTAAGCAGCAACTGGAAATGCTGGAGAATGCTAAGTCCGAATTTGTGTCTGTTACTACGCACCAACTGCGAACGCCCCTGTCGGCTATTAAGTGGACTTTTAACATGATTTTGTCCGAGCAACTAGGACCTTTAAATCAAGATCAAAAAACTTTTCTCGATAAAGGCTATCAGAGTGCCTTGAGGATGATTAACATTGTTAATAGTTTGGTTCACATTGATCACGCGACAGCCAAAAAAGAAGACTACAATTTAGCTCCTACTGATTTAACTAAACTGATTGAGAATATTAAATTTGAATTTGTCAATCAAGCCGAAAGCAAGAAGATTGGTTTGGAATTTAAAATGACCTCAGAGTCTCTACCACTGGTGACTGTGGATGAAAACAAAATCAGAATGGTGGTGGAAAATTTAATCGACAATGCTATAAAGTATACTCACGAGGGAGGGATGATAACCGTGCTTTTAAGTGATCTGCGACTTAATACTGCTCATCCGGCCGTGGAAATTTCGGTTCGGGATACGGGAGTTGGTATACCCCTGGCTGAACAGAAGAAAATCTTTCATAAATTTTTCCGGGCTTCAAATGCGAGAAGGGAAGAACCGGATGGCAGTGGCATCGGCCTTTATATTGCTAAAGATATAGTGGAAAGGCATCAGGGGGCAATGTGGTTCGAGACTGAAGAGGGTAAGGGGACAACCTTCTTCTTTACCCTACCGATTAATCAAAAGTTGAAAAATGAGATATAATACTTTTATCTAAATTATTTGTTAATTTGCTTTATTACCTATGAGTGATTCTATGATGAAAAAAGTTTTAATAGTTGAGGATGATGAATTCTTAAGATCTTTAACAGTTAAAAGGTTGGAAAAAGAAAACTACCAAATTATTATTGCGGCCGATGGTGAGCAGGCCTTGAAAATGATTGACAGCGATACTCCGGATTTGATTTTATTGGATTTATTGTTGCCTGGGGTAGATGGTTTTGAGGTTTTGGAAAAAATGAAAAAAAGTATACCAGTGGTGGTTTTCTCTAACTTGGGTCAAAGAGAAGATATTGAAAAAGCCAAAAAATTGGGAGCGGACGACTTTTTGATCAAAGCTAACTTTACTTTGGACGATGTCGTGGCCAAGGTCAGTGAGCATTTGTCTAAATAAACCCTATGCTTAAGACTCGGGTGGGTGTGATACGAGGTGGGCCGGGACACGAATACGAAGTGTCTTTGAAAAGCGGTGCTAGCGTGCTCTCTAATTTGCCGGAAAAATATGAAGCACGAGACATTTTTATTTCTCGCGAAGGAGAGTGGCATTTGGCAGGTCTAACAATTAAGCCGGAGGAAATTGTCCGGCATGTAGACGTGGTTTTTAATGCATTACACGGGGAGTTTGGTGAAGATGGGGGTTTGCAGGCTATCTTGGATAATTTAAATATACCCTATACTGGCAGTGGTCGTTTGGCGTCCGCTGTTGGTATTAATAAAGAATCGGTTAAAGCCATTTGTCGAGCCCACGGTATAAAAGTGCCTTATGGGCTCACACTAGCAGATAATTTTGATCTTCACCAAGCTAGCCAACAAGTCTTTTTAAAAATTCCCCCGCCGTGGGTGATTAAGCCCTTGGATAAAGGTTCCTCCGTCGGCTTATTTTTTGCTCGGTCCCACAGTGAGTTGGAGGCGGCTTTAGCTAAAGCTGCTACAGTTAGCGACAATTTACTGATCGAGGAGTACATTAAAGGCAAAGAGGCCACTTGTGGAGTGATTAATAATTTTAGACAAGAAAGGATATATAAACTGTTGCCCATTGAAATTAGGCGACCTAGCACTTGCCCAGTGTGGAATTATGAGGATAAATATTCCGGGGTGACGGAAGAAATTTGTCCTGGCTGCTTTTCCGCCGAGGAAAGTGCGGAGATTCAAACGATCGCCGCTAAAATGCACGAGATTTTAGGTCTCCGTCACTATTCGCGTAGCGACTTCATTGTTTCGTCGCGTGGGATTTACGCTTTAGAGGTAAACACTTTACCGGGCCTTACCACCGAGTCGCTCTTGCCGAAGGCTCTCGCCGCCATTGGCTGCTCCTACGCTGACTTTTTAGACCACACTATAACTCTTGCTTTAAGCTCATAAATCATTATTATTAGCCAGTAATAATTACTAGGCCTAAACGTCTATAGAGCTTATGAATACAAATCGTAATTTAATAATTTCCATCGTAATTTTGGCCGTTCTATTTGTAGGTGGGATATTTTGGTGGTGGCAGGTGTCCGGTGAGCCGACCGATATTGTAGGCCAGATTGAGCAGGATTTAGCCAAATACCAGCAAATAGTTAATGAGTGTCAGGGAGTAACCGATGAGAAAGATCAAGTAGAGTGTACGGAGCAATTGGCCGAGATTGAAGAAAAGTTAGAAGAGTATGAAAATGATCTGCAAAATATTGAAGTCGAGACAGATACCAGTGAAGAGGCTACGACCACTATTCAAGCTGAATCATAAAATTTAAAGACTTGAAAGGTAGAGTAAAGGCTCCACTTGGGGGAGCTTTTATTGTTTGAATTAGTCGGGCTGCCGACTCAATTGAATTTTCGTCACAGTTTAGATTGAGACCTTGCTCGCTAACGATCCGGTAGCGGGCCAATTTTGTGCCGGTCGATTTATTTGGTGTTACTCTTCGACCGGAATATCGGTCTCAGAGTCCTACAAAAATATAGTCGCTGCGCTTCTTATTTTTGTGGACCTAGCGAGAATCGAACTCGCGTTTCGACAATGTTCACCCTGTTAAATCCAAAATGTTACTAGTGGTGTCATTATATCATTTGCTCGAACTTTTTTTGAGCGAGAATGAATCGTCCCGCCACTGCCTCGTAGAGCCTCGGCAACCCCAAAAGAAAAACACTCCTTGCATTTCTGATTTGGCGGGAGTGAAATTTCTTTTGAAAAAGGAAAGGGTGTTTTTCTTTCGGGGTTCTGCCCTCCAAGTATTCAGGCAGGTGGCGGAACAATGCGGACGAAGTTTTGGCAAAACTATTTTTTGGAGAAAGGATTTGGCAAAACTTCGGCTCATTCGTTTTTGAATTCGGATGTCGCAAATGGAAAAGGAGGGTGAGAAGCGAATGCTTGGAGCTTCGCAAGGCCGGAGCGCGACGGCGCGAGGAGGGGTAGCGGAATTTTCCAGCAGAAAAATATCCGTGACTTGGGGAGGAATTTTCCATTTGCTCCTCTTTTTGTTTTTGAAAAATTGGGGGCGGACAGAAAAAATTGAGAAAAAGTGTTATTCATGTTAGTATAGTTGTGAGGGTTAGTTTCAACGCTCATACTTATACTATCATACTATGGAAAGCAAACAAAATAGACAAATTGGGGATAAAATAAAAGTCTTTCGAGCAAAGCAAGGATTGACACAGGACGCTCTTGCGAGAAAGTGCGATATTCCCTATACAACGCTGACTAAGATTGAATCGAATGTGATAACAAAGCCGTCAATCCAAACAGTTACCAAAATTGCCGAAGGGTTGGGAATAACCATTGATGATTTGATTAAATAAATTTATATGCAATCACGAGAAATACGAAAAAAGTTTTTAGATTTTTTTAAGGAACGAGGACATATAATAGTACCCTCGTCGCCACTTGTGCCAGAGAATGATCCGTCAGTACTTTTCAATACTGCTGGCATGCAACCACTCGTTCCATATCTCATGGGTTTGCAACATCCGTCAGGATCAAAGCGTATCGCTAATGTGCAAAAATGTGTACGTACTAGTGATATTGATGAGGTTGGGGACAATACCCATCTTACTTTCTTCGAGATGCTTGGTAACTGGTCACTTGGTGATTATTTCAAAAAAGACGCGATACAGTGGAGTTTTGAATTCTTAACATCAAAAAATAGTGGCTTGGGGCTAGACCCACGACGTCTTTATGTAACGGTCTTTGAAGGTGACGAAAACGCGCCATGCGATAACGATGCACATAGTGTTTGGAAAGAAGTATTTGAAAATGAAGGCATGGATCCTCAAAAAAGAATCTTTTTCATGGATGCTGCTTCGAACTGGTGGAGCCCGGGAGATAATGGTCCATGTGGACCAGATAGTGAGATGTTTTACGATGTGACGGGTGGATTGACTGAGGGCTTGACTAAAGAAGAATTTATCGCAGCTGACAAAAACCAACATGTGGTTGAAATATGGAATGACGTGTTCATGGAGTATCAAAAGAGTGATGGCAAAATTAGTGGCAAACTCAAAAACCAAAATGTTGATACTGGTTCAGGACTAGAGCGCGTTACTTGTGTGGTACAAGGGAAAGAAAATGTTTTTGACACTGATTTATTCAAACCCGTCATTAACAAAATATCGTTACTTGCGCAACAGGGTGATGAGCGGTCCAAGCGTATAATTGCCGACCATATTCGCGCTTCAGTCTTCCTCATTGCTGATGGTATAACTCCTTCAAATACTGAACAGGGTTATGTTTTGCGTCGATTGCTTCGTCGCGCGATAAGACATGCAGATAAAATTGATATAAAACAAGATTCACTCGTCTCGCTCGTGCCAATAATTGTTGAGGAATACAAAGAAGCCTACCCGAATATCTTGGAAAAGCAGGCATTCATGGAACAAGAAGTTCTGAAGGAGGAAATGAAGTTTAGAAAAACCCTTGCTGTTGGTATCAAAGAGTTCGAAAAAATAAACACTCCTATTATTTCTGGACATGATGCGTTTATCCTTTTTTCAACATACGGCTTTCCTTTTGAACTGACTTTGGAGCTTGCCGATGAAAAAGGATTGAAAGTGAATAAGGACGAGTTTCAGATAGAAATGGAAAAACATCAAAACCTTTCACGGACAAGTACATCAGGAAAATTTAAGGGAGGGTTGGCTAACACTAATGAGACAACAACGATGCTCCACACAGCAACACACATTATGCTTGCAGGGTTGCGAAAATATTTAGGTGACAGTGTCCATCAGGCAGGCTCTAATATTACTGAAGAACGTACACGATTTGATTTTACGTATGAGGGAAAAGTAGAAAGGGAGACGCTTGATCGGGTGGAAAAATATGTGAATGAAGCTATCAGCAAGAAGTGTAGCGTGGTAACAGAAATCATGGAGAAAGAAACCGCAATGAATGCGGGAGTGGAGGGAAGTTTTTGGGAGAAATACCCAGATAAAGTTACCGTGTATACGGTAAGGTGTAGTGACGGTACAGTATATTCACAAGAGCTTTGCGGAGGCCCACATGTTGCTAATACCGGAGATGTTAAAGGAACATTTAAAATTATAAAAGAAGAAGCGTCGTCCGCTGGTGTTCGACGCATTAAGGGAGTCTTGGAATAAAGAATATTAATTTTATGAACAAACAAAAATTAACTTTCATCTGTATAGGAATAATTGTTTTAGCAAGTCTTTCTTTGGTGTTGTTGAGAGACAAAGATTTGACGAGCTCTGTCGTGCCAGAATTAGCACATGTCCGCATTGGTTGGCAGACTCCATGGGCTACGCAAGGCCAATTGACTCAGATTTTAAAATATACAGATATATTGAAGAATAACGAAATTGAAGGAGACTTCAAAGGATTTACTTATGGTGGTCCGTTAAACGAGGCGGCGCTTGCAGGTGAGGTTGATATTATCTTTACAGCAGACCAACCAGCGGCCACTCTGCTCGCAAAGGATGAAAAGTGGACTATCATTGGAAGGCTTATGTATAACAGAGTTTCACTCTATGTGCCACCCATGTCTCCTATAACTACATTAGCTGATCTGAAAGGAAAGACCGTAGCAATGCCTTTTGGAGCAGCTGCACAACGTGTGGCCTTGAAAGCCGAGCAAGATGCAGGTCTTGATCCTAAAGTGGATGTAAATAACATTAATCTTGGTATTTATGAGCAGAGCGATCTTGTTCGTGATCCCAATGCAAAAAAATGGGGCACCATAGATGCAATGGCGGGGTTTGACCCAACACCAGCGATCTTTGAAGAAAAAGGATTGGTAAAAAACCTACATGTAGGCAAAGTCGTATCGGTGATTGTAGTTTCAAATGATTTTATTAACCGCAACCCCGATTCAGTCAGTCGTTTCCTTAAATCGTTTAACGAAGCATATGATTACTACCGAAACAACATATCGCAAGCCGACACATGGTTTGTTGCAGAGTCAGGACTTGATATTACACCGCGTGCATTAGAGATAGCGGCAGATGTAGAACCAAATCTTAAAGTAACTTCAAAAAATGAAATTCGTATTGGCTTCAATGACGAAGATTATAAGATAATGCAAGAGGCGGCTGATTTTATTTTTGATCAAGGGTTAGTAAAGAAACGAGTAATTATGAGAGAGCATGTAGACACTTCGTTTCTAGAAGAGATAGCTAAATAATCACATTATGCAAAAGAAAAAGAATCTTATTTTTGTTTCATTGGATACGGTACGGGCAGATGTTGCGTACAGTGGAAAATTCGAAGCGATAGAAAAATTAAGAAATGTAGGTGTTACATTTTTAAATACTATTTCTTCTTCTCCACTTACACCAGTCAGTCACTCTACTGTTTTTACCGGGCTACAACCGTTTAATCACGGTGTCCGTCACCTTTTTAAAGAGCAAATTAATAAAAATGTTCCGGTTTTAGCAGAGATACTAAAATCAGAGGGATACAAAACCGGAGCAATTGTGTCTTGTCCAGGGATGAATAGGTGGTATGGATTCTCACGCGGATTCGACCACTATGATGATGAGATACCGCTTTTAGCTGACGGGAGTGATCCGCTTCAAACGGTTGATGTAAAAAAACGAGGTACGGCGCTTAAACGAGCTGAGGTTGTTATTGACAGAGCAATACAGTGGATTTCAAAAAATAAAGATGAACAGCCTTTCTTTGCCTTCCTACACTTTTTTGATGCTCACTGGCCATATGAAGCGCCTAAGAAATTTGCAGGCGATAACATATACGAAGAGGAGGTTGCATATTCAGCTCATCATTTCGGTTTATTTATGAAAGAAATGGAAGAAATGAATCTTCTATCAAACACAACAGTTGTTTGTTTTTCTGATCATGGTGAGGATCTTGATGGTATGTATCCGAATGACAAGGGTGGTGAAAAACTTGGACATCCCGAAGAATTAGGACATGGATGTTTGCTTTACGATCAGACGCAGAAGGTTGTTTTGATCATAAAAGATCCCTCGTTAAAAGAAGGAATAAATATTGAAGAGCAAGTAAGATTGGTTGACATCATGCCGACAACACTTGAATTATTAAACATCAAGAAAAGAGTTTTCTCTTTTGACGGCATATCTATATTACCTGCAATTAGCGGTGAAAAGTTAAATCTTCCTGCATACTCTGAGACTTTCTATCCGGAAGAGCAAACAGTTGCTACTGGAGGGAAGTTTTTAGAAACATGTAACAAGAAGTCAATACGTCTCAAAAACTCCGAAAAGATTATTACCCATCTCAACAGTGATTACATTGAGGTTTATGATCTGAAGCAAGATCCTAATGAGATGAAAAACCTTTCAAAAAATTAATAATAAAAATATGGGAAATATAAATAAAGTCATTATGATTTGCGTAGATACTTTGAGAGCCGACACTCTTTTTAACCGTGAGGATTTTTACTTAAAATATAATATCAAACAAAAACTTAATACACCAAATCTTGACTGGTTGGTAAGAGAATCAACTCTCTTAAAAAATTGTATTACGACATCACCGTATACTACAGCATCCCATGCTTCTTATTTTACTGGCTACTGGCCAAAACATCACTCCGTAATGGATTTTTTCAAGAATAAATTATCTAAACCAACTATTTATAATTTATTAAATAAAAAAGGTTATAAAACTTTCTTTTGCAATGACTTTCCTTTTATTCTTGGAGACTATCTTGGTTTCAAAGAAGGCGTAGATCGTTACTATATTGAAAGTGAATTGGAATGCCTAAAGGATTTTCATAACACAGATGGTAACAAATTTGCGTTCTTCCATTTTGCTGATGTCCATTGGCCATATGGATACCACAAGCTAAAAAGTAATAATGAATTTGACTCATTAGAAAATTTTTTAATGGAACAATCGAAAATAACAGGGGTTCCTCTCAGTAAAAAAATAAAACCGGGGCCGATAGAAGCGATAAAGGAAGATAAAGAATTATTGCTTGAGCAAAATTATCGAATGATAATAGACTATTACTGCAATAAAAAAGATTACAACACAGTAATGCAGTGGTATGCGGATGGAATTTCTCGTTTTGACAACAGTCGCTTCGATGAATTCATAAGGTCGTTAAAAGATTATGGACTTTTTGATGATCCAAATACATTAATAGTAATATTTGGTGATCATGGTGAGAATTGGTCGGACGAATCATACGGACATTTTAATTCATGTGATTATAGTGTAATCAATGTTCCAGTTTTACTTCATAGCAAAAGCATTCCTCGTAAAATAATTAATGAAATAACGAGAACTATAGATATTGTACCTTCAATAATTAATTTTTTAAATGTCGATATAAAAAATGATTTTGATGGGGTTGATTTATATAGTAAAGCTCCAGATCATTCAGTCACACAATCATGGGTATCAGATTTCAAAGAGCTGGTTGGTTTTTTTCAAGAAACAAAAAATAAAAATGAATTTATAGATGGAAAGATAAAAAGTTTTCTTCTAAAAGAAGCGGTAATAAAAGACAACAAAAAGCTTGAGTTTAAGTATACCAATTCAGGCGAGGTTGAATATTCAAAATCTTCAATTATTAAAAATGGGCTGGAAATAAACACTGATTTGAATTTTCAAGAGGAATTAGGAGAATACTTACGGCGTTATAATCATGATCTCGTAAATAGGTCAGATCAAAACGTAGCAATTGAGGATAAAATTTTGAATGAGTTTAAGAATTTAGGATACTATGGTGGAGAACAATAAAAAAAATGAATTAAAAATGATTTGTCTCGAAGAGATTTTGAGACAAAAGACAATCATCTTTAACGAGTGTGTTATGTTTGACCAACACACAACCATTAATGGTGCGGGGATAGATTTAAGGCCTATTACCTATATTGATTTGCCTGTTTCCTCTCCTCGTTACTTAGACGCAGTAGGAGAATATATATATGGATTGCAGAAAGTCGTTAATTATCGTTCTTTATGTGGTATAGCTACGCAGGGTCTTTCTTACACATATAGCACATCTATAAAATATAACATCCCCGCAATCTACTTTAGGAAGGAACCACAAAAATATGGCACAAATTCTCATCTTGCCGGAAAATTGACACGGGACCAAACTCCTACACTAATAATTGACAATTTGATCTACTCGGGTAAAACACTCAATTTAGCAGTATCCAAGTTAAAAGAGTCGGATATCTCGATCGCCGGTCTATTCACTGTTGTTAAGTTTGAAACTTCTTTTAGTGAGCTCATTGTTGATAATAAATTATTTTATCTCTTAACAGTCAAAGAGATCTATGATTATTTAATTCAAAATAACTATTTTCCAAAAAATATTGAAAAATACATTAAGCTTTTTTTAAAGGATCAAACCTTATTTCATTCAAAATCAGAGATTTATCTACAATATTTATCAGAATTAAAGAAGTCAAAAACTAGCTTTTGACTATATCGATTATATGTCACAGTCAAAAATTAGCGTAGTAGCAATTGAAGGTTTACATAATTCAGGGAAAAGTACCCAGATTGCAGATTTATATTCTAATTTGAAAAAAGAAGGAATTTTTGTTGTGGTTTTAAGAGGCCACGGATTTCGTTCAGGCACAGGCTTAGATATTAATGATCCTGTTTCTTCGTGGTGGCAAAAACATTACCCCTTATTTATGGAAGCAGGACAAAAGGGAAGAGAATCTTTTATGGAGGCAGAAGCTAGAGCGACAAATAAATTGTACCAAGAGTTATTTGATATTAAAAATAATCTGCTTGAGAAAATGAAGAAAAATAAGTTCGGTAGAGCTGTGATTCTTTTAGATAGATCTATAGTGTCTCGTCTCTTTATCTGGCACGGACATTCAAAGAACCCAAACTTTAAAGATTTACTTTCATTTACATACAAAAATACACATAACAAAGAAACAAAGATAATGCCTATTCCGGACTTATTAATTGTTCTCAATGTTTCTCAAAAGTTATTGCTAAAAAGAAATAAAAACAAGTCTGAGAGAAAAGATAAAATTCTTCTTAATAAGAAAATTATATTGAGTCGTTACCAAGATTATATTAAACTAATTAATAATCTCCCAAAAAATATTAAAGAACGGACTTTTATTATTAATGCAGGAAGGTCAAAAACTGCTGTTCAAAAAGAAATCCTGAAATTAATTAACAGCCAGTTATATTTTAAAAAATAAATTATGCAACATTTAGAAATTCTGCCAAATCTAAAAGGAAAGACCGCCGTTATTTATGAGAGAATTTGGTTATTAGAGGAACTTGAATACTTGAAAGAATCAGAATCTGATCATGTTCTGGCTATTGATAGAAGGATCTACTTGAAAGACGACCATGTTTTTACTGCGATGCAAGGTTCATCAATGATTGCATCGCTAGCCGAACGACTTATACAAGCTGGGGTTAAAAGAATTATTAGGATAGGAACAACCGGAAGTCTTCACGACGAACACAAGCTATTTGAAATAATTATTCCGATGGCAGTATATAAAGATGAAGGGACAAGTAATCAATATATTGATAGCATTTTCCCTTGTTTGTGTGATTTTGAATTATCTTCTAAGATTTGTAATCTTTTGCATGTAGCTGGGCACACTCATTATCGAGGAGTCACATGGACTACTGACGGACGATGGGTTGAATCTTTAGACAAGATGCACAAATTAAAGAAATGGGGCGTTCTTTCGGTTGACATGGAAACATCTGCACTTTATACCGTTTGCTTATTTAATAAAATACCATGCATCGCTTTAAATTTTGTCTCTGATTTTCCAATGAAATCAGAAAAAAATGGCTTAAGAGGAATACCAGATGATTACGAAATATATAAAAAGGAACTTTTAATAAATGTGGATAAAGTAACTCAGCTAATAGTTAAAGGGAAAATATAGGCCATGAAATTTGATACTTCCTTTGAAAAATTTGCGAATGAGTATGATAATGTCATGGGTGATAATGGGGATTATACTCACTTAAAAACTATCACACCGGCACTTTTTGATCTTATTAAAAACCCAAAAGGTCTTAAAATTTATGATGTTGGTTGTGGTAACGGATATATTGCTCGTCGTCTTATGCGAGAAGGAGCAAAAGAAGTTTTTGCGTCTGATATTTCAGAAACCATGATTCATATTGCAAAATCTCGATATCCTATACATTCTATTATTTATTCTATAAGAGATATGTCGGACTTTTCTGGATTTAAGGAGGGCTATTTTGACTTAGTTGTTATGAATATGTCGATTTCTTACTCATCAAATATTAAAAAATTAGCAAAGGAAATTGCACGAATTTTAAAAACTGGAGGGCGATTTGTTTTTACACTTGATCATCCATTAAAATATTCAGCATATAAGGTGTTTGGTAGGACTGATTTCGATATTACTTTGAAGGACAGCGATTATCTTAACGAGAAAGAAAAAACTACTTATAATCATTGGACAAAGCAACAAAATGCTTTAAGGATATACACTCGACCATTGGGATCTTATATTAACGCTTTAGGAGAATATGGGCTTTTTGTAAAATTTATTAGAGAACCACAATCAAAAGCTGAGTATAAAGATAAAAAAGTAAAAACTAGTATTCCGTTTAAAATTGCTGTAGAGGTTGTTAAGGTGGTATAAGTAATATGAGAAAAATATCAAAAATAAAAAAAGGTGCGAAAGTAGCAATTCTCTCTCCGTCCTTTGCGGCACCGGGTAAATGGCCTGCTGTATATGAATTCGGCCTTAAACGACTTCGGGAAAACTTTGGGTTAATTCCCGTGGAGTTTCCGGCAACTAAAAAAATTGGTGCTTCAAAGGAAGAAAGATCTAAAGATTTAATTAACGCATTCGAAAACAAAAATATAAGTGCGATTATTACTTCTCTCGGGGGTAATGATCAAGTGACTTATATTAAGAATCTTCCCAAAGAACCTTTTATTAAAAACCCTAAAGCATTTTTTGGTTATAGCGACAATACTCACTTTATGAACTTTCTTTGGCTCTGTGGTATACCATCGTATTATGGCGGAGCAGTGTTAACACAGTTTGCTATGAATGGAGATATGGATGAATTTACTATGCGTTATTTAAAGTACGCACTTTTTGAATCTGGAGAAAAGGAACTCAAAGTAAGCGAAGTTTTTAATGATGTTGGATTAGATTGGGGCGATAAAAATCTACTGGACAAAAAGCGCATGTATGAAAAAAATGATGGGTGGTTTTGGGATGGAAATAATGACGCTAAAGGAATAAGTTGGGGTGGTTGTGTTGAATCTATTGATGAGATATTACGTCATGGAATAAAGATGCCAACACTCGAACAGTTTGAACAATGTATTTTATTCATGGAAACTTCAGAGGAAATTCCGTCATCCGATTATGTATTTCGAGTATACCGTGCACTTGGTGAACGGGGCATACTAGAGCGTGTAAAAGGCATATTAATTGGACGGCCAAAAGCTTGGGAGTTTAACAAACAGCAATCATTGGAAGAAAGAAAAGCATACCGCGCAAAACAAAGAGAAATAACACTTGATGTTATCCGCCGGTACAATAAAACTGCGCCAGTAATTCAAAACATGGATTTCGGACACACTGACCCGCAAATTTGCTTGCCATATGGAAAGTCTGTGCGAATTAATTCTTCTGCAAAAAAGATTTTTGCAGAATTTTAAATATGAACAATGAACATAAAAAACATATGGCAGAAGCGATTGCTCTTTCAAAAGAATCCATTTCTTCTGGCGGAGGACCATTCGGAACAGTGATAGTAAAGGACGGGAAAGTTGTTGGTCGTGGTATAAATCGCGTCACAGCATGGAATGACCCCACGGCGCATGGAGAAGTTGTTGCTATTCGTGAAGCATGTAAAAATCTAAACTCATTTCAGCTTGATGACTGTATTATTTATACAAGTTGTGAGCCTTGCCCTATGTGTCTTGGGGCAATTTATTGGTCTCGTCCGAAAGCAATTTATTTTGCAAATACAAGGGAGGACGCCGCCTCTATTGGTTTTGATGATGCTCTTATTTACGCAGAAATTAATGTTCTTTATTTGAATCGGAAGAGACCATTTCATCAGATAATGCGAGAAGAAGCGATTACCGTATTTCAATCGTGGGCTGAGAAAGAAGGCAAAATCGAGTATTGATTATTATAAAAATGCAAAATATATTAAAAAAATTAATAGTTTTGGTGGTGATACTTTTTTTGTGGCAATTACTATCGTCCAGTATCCACACGATCATTCCTTCTCCTATTGAGGTTTTTACTGCATTATACAATCTTTCGGTCCAGGGGGATATTTTTATACATATTTTTGCTAGCTTAAAGAGGGTTGTTGTTGGTTTTTTGATTGCTACATTTCTTGGGGTAGGACTTGCTTTAATAACTGGGTATTACAAAAAGATTGACGTATTTCTTAAGCCACTTGTTGAATTTCTACGTCCAATTCCCCCAATAGCATGGATACCTATTGCAATATTAATTTTTGGTCTTGGTGACATGTCGGCATATTTTATTGTTTTTATCGGAGCTTTTTTCCCAATATTTACCAATAGTTTTTTTGGTGTCAGCTCCCTGCCTGTTATTTATGAAAATATTGCACACTCATTTGAAATAAAAAATTTTATTTTTGTGAAAGATATACTCTTTAAGTTTTCCTTGCCATATATTTTCACAGGTTTAAAAATAGGTATTGGTATGGCATGGATGAGTGTTATAGCGGCGGAACTTATCGGAGCACAATCAGGTTTAGGATATTTTATACAGCTCAACAGACTTTTATTGAGAACTGATAATGTTATCGCGGGAATGATTTTGATCGGGTTTATTGGATATATGCTAAGTTTGCTTTTACTTACAGTGGAAAAAATAATCATTCCGTGGAGTATTAAGAAATAATTTATGTTGGAACTAAAGAACATCTCCCATTACTATAGGAATCAATCACGAAATACCGAAATTTCGGTGTTTGAAAACTTTAATCTTTTGATTGGAGAAGGAGAAATTGTCTCCCTCGTGGGAAAATCTGGTTGCGGAAAAACAACATTGGTAAATATTATCGCTGGATATACAGAACCAACCAGCGGTAGTGTTTTTATGAATGGAGAGAAAGTCGTTGCTCCTGGCAAGGACAGAATTGTAATCAATCAAATACACGATCTTTTTGATTGGATGACGGTATATCAAAATATGAGACTTGTGAGTAATGATGATAATGATATTAATAAGTATCTTTCAATGACAAGGCTCAGTGAGTTTGCTGATGCATATCCATACGAACTTTCGGGTGGCATGAAGAAGAGATTATCCCTTGCCAGGGCACTGGTTGTTGACCCAAAATTTATTATAATGGATGAACCCTTTAATTCTCTCGATTATCAATTGAGAGAAAAATTCCAAGAAGAATTATTAGATATTGTTAGAAAATCTAAAAAAACTATTTTGTTTGTTACGCATGACATAGAAGAAGCAGTATTTTTATCTGATAAAGTTATCATACTCTCAGGCAGACCAACACAAATAAAAAAAGAAATTGTGATTTCATTTTCAAAAAACAAAGTTGACTCAATAAGAGACACGGAAGATTTCATATTTCTTAAAAAGAAAATAAAAGAAGAAATGTAATTCAAAAGCTTAAGTTTGCAGGGAGCATCCCCGCCGTCTCCTCTTTTTCCCACGGCGGGGATATTGAGCGCGAACGGGAGGGTGGGTCAAGCGCATTTGTATTTGAGCCTCGGACATTTCCGCTAGGGCGTCCTGACTCACGGATGAGCGCCGCCGTTATCTTGCAATGCAGAAATCCCAAGCGAAAGCGATACCACATACAGTCGATATGAAAACGAGAAGGGGGGTTGTGCGAGGGCGGACTCCGAAGGCACGCTAAACGAAGCCAGAAAGCTCTAAATGACCGCTAAACTCTCTAAAGTACTGAATACTCTAGCAAACCACTGCGAGGGGAGGAGACCGAAGCTGGGGGAAGGATTCCTTCCTTCCCCCAAATAGCATGGCGCCCGAGCTCCCGCTCTGCAGAGCGGGAGTGCGAGGAAAAGCGCCAAACCTAGACATCTAGGCGCGAGTAGCCCTAGCGGAAATGTCCGAAGCGAATGCCGAGGATGGACTCCGTAGTCAAGGACGAACACTAGCAGAGAAATGACCGAGACAATACTGAAATTGAATTTGTTTTTCTGTTTTCTGTCCGCCCCCAATTTTTCAAAAACAAAAAGAGGAGCAAATGGAAAATTCCGCTACCCCTCCTCGCGCCGTCGCGCTCCGGCCTTGCGAAGCTCCAAGCATTCGCTTCTCACCCTCCTTTTCCATTTGCGACATCCGAATTCAAAAACGAATGAGCCGAAGTTTTGCCAAATCCTTTTCCTCCCGCAAAATCGCTCCATTTTTCTAATTCCGACAATGTTTCGTTTGGTGGACCGTACCGGAGTTGAACCGGTGACCTCTCGAATGCGAATCGAGTGTTCTACCAACTGAACTAACGGCCCAAAGGTTTTATTTAACAGGGCCAGTGTCGCGTCGTACCACTAGACTATAGGCCCATTAATTTAATCGACTTTATTATATACATATAAAGGTGGATTAGTCGATTATTTAACAACCCTAACCCTTACTTTTTTGAGTAAAATTTGGTGACTACATAAGAGTCCCCTGGAACCAAATTGTAGTAGATTTATATCAGTGGCACCGATTTATGGAGTTGGAGAAAATTCTCAAAATATAAAAGGAATTAAAGCTTTAGTTTGTTTTTTGTACTCGAGATACTCTTTTGGAAAATAGTTAATCAGGAGCTTCTCTTCTTTTTGGGATTTATAATAGGCACCGAGGAAAAATACTACAACGAAGATTGCCGTAGCATATGTATTTACATATAGAGCTACTCCCAACACCATCATAATTAAGCCACTGTAAATGGGATGGCGAACAAAGGCATATGGTCCGCTAGTAATCAATTCGTGATTTTCTTTAAGAACAATGTTCCCGCTCCAGTTGTTACCTAAATACTTTCTGGCCCACACCATCATGAGTAGCCCAATAAATGTGACTAGATCAGCAATGATTTTTATCACATATGATTGTTCCCAGAGTCTTGACCCCAGAAAGTCAACATTTTTCTGAAGATATATAAATAAGATAACTACAACGATGGCTACAAGGCGGAGCGTCCAGCCATCGGTTTTTGTCTTGTTCCGCTTTGTATAGAAAGCCGTAATAATCCAAAAAACAGACATGATTACGAAACAGACAACAATAAATATGAGAGACAGATTATTCATGGTTTTATTTTAGCACCAAAGCATATGGTTCTAAAAATCAATTACTGGACCTGGGGAGATTCGGTGTCAGCTCACTAAGCTAATTTCTATTTACCAAAGAAATTAGCAAGTGGCTCCTACCCGGACTCGGCCAACAGTTCGCAAGCTCACTGGCTTCGCGGCCTCCGTCTTTCGAATCTCCCTAGGTCCTACAAAAAAATAATCGCCGAATGCATTCGCATCCGGCTCGTTATTTTTGTGGACCCGGGGAGATTCGAACTCCCGACCTCCCGCTTGCAAAGCGGGCGCTCTACCAACTAAGCTACGGGCCCCTATAATAGCTGTGTTATAATATCAATGATATCAATAAAAATCAATTTTAGTTATGACCATCCTGCAAGAATTTAAAACTTTTGCTCTGCGAGGTAATGTGATTGATTTAGCCATTGGAGTGGTGATTGGCGCCTCCTTCAACAGTATTACTAATTCTTTGGTTAACGATATCCTAAACCCCATTTTGGGCCTTTTAACTGGCCCGGTAGATTTAGCTGATAAAGTTTTGGTTTTAAGGCAGGGGATAGGCGGGGCACCGGCGGTGACTTTAAATTACGGCCAATTTTTGTCGTCCCTCTTAAGTTTTTTGATTATCGCTTTTGTTATTTTTCTCCTGATTAGACAAATTAATAAATGGGCTGGTACTAATTTAGGTAGTCACCAATAAATAAAATAAAGCCGCAACCAGGGGTTGCGGCTTAAGTTGCAAGTTGATTCAGCTGAGGCTGTTGGCCACCAGGCGAATGATATCTTCGGCGCCCAAGGTGCTATCGTATTGTAAAAAAAGACCTTGGAAGTCGGGAAAATCACTTTCGCGAAGCAACCCATCGCGATAGGCGATTAGACCAATTAACCCACGGTTTATCTCTAGGTTCACCTGAACCACATCTTTATCTTCAGCTAAAATGAGCTGTAGGTTCCAGTGTCTGATTATCTTCGAGATGGCAAAGCAAATGTTCTGTCGCTCGTCGGCAATAATAATTCGGCTAGTCAACTTGGTTCCTCCACTGGTTGAACTTGGGGGTTTATCTTTCTACATTATAAACACGAATAATAATTCCTGTCAACGCTTGGTAAACAGTGAAGAGGATAGAAGGGCGAGTGTAAGAAATATCGCCCTAAACAGTCTTAAAATATGAAAGCGTGCAAGCGTTATTATTAACTAATACTCATGCATATATGTTACTTAACTTAATTTTGTGGATTGTGTTTGGGGCTTTGGTAGGCTGGATTGCCTCGATCATTATGAAGACTAATGATGAGCAAGGTTCCATCTTAAATATTGTGGTGGGTGTAATTGGGGCCTTGATTGGCGGCTTCGTGATGGATTTTTTCGGAGCTTCGGATGTCACCGGCTTCAACTTGTACAGTTTCCTTGTGGCGTTACTAGGCGCAGTGATTCTCTTGGCGATTGTGAAGTTATTCCGTGGTCAGGGAGTAAGGACTTAAATATGATCAAAAGTTTATATTTAAAAGTAAAATTTTGAAACAATAAATACCCAGCTCTTGTTTAGGAGTTGGGTATTTATTTAAGTGGAGCAAGTTTGAGTAATATAATTAAAATAAAAAATAAATTGAAAACCACACCCAGAACTAAAATCAGGATCATCTCATAATTATATTTAAAATCACTTGTAGTGCTGTAACAATTACTAGAGATAAGGTTAACCAGTTTAGTGCTGACGCATACTTATTATTGCTAATACTAAGTTCTTCGTTTGATTTAATGATTTTATTTGTTTCTGATCTAAAAGTGTCTTCGAGACTATTAGTTGACAACATTATTTGGTTAGAAAGTTTGTCTATGTTTTGATTTAGTGTTTTGGACTGCTCTAATTCTTTGTATGCTGTACTCATATAGTTTAAAACTATCTATTAAACTTTGTGAACTCACAGGAGTCTTCCCCCACGGGGGCGGGTACTTTTCGTCTCACTCGCTCTAAGAGCTCGTTCTCATCGAAAAGTCTTTCGACTCCCCGACGCGAGTAAAGCAGTTTACTCACTTGGGGCCACTAGTATCAAATAATCTTCAGCGGTGAAGATTATTTTATCTAGTGGACCCACGGGGAGTCGAACCCCGGACTCGTCCATGCCATGGACGTGTGTTACCACTATACCATGGGCCCTACTCTTAAATTTTTTAGAGTAGCCGTCTGGGAAGCTCTAGCTACGTTGAAAATATAGCAGATTCCTGCTAAATTGAGAAGCATGTTTAAAGACATACTAATCAAAAAGATGCTAAAGCGACAGGGCTTGTCCGACGAGCAAATCAATCAACTACTGGAAATAGTCAATAAAAATCCGGACTTATTTAAGAAAATTGCCGAGGAAACTCAAGGTAGGATCAAAAATGGCGAGGGTCAAACCGAAGCTTCACTGGCGGTGATGAAGAAGTATGAGGCTGAGTTAAAAGCCTTGCGCCAATAGTTATGAGTTTATCTATCGGTACACCCCGAACGCAACACCACCTGACCTCTCCAATAACTACGGAATAACGCAGATCCCACTCGAGTTTACGCTTAAAATACCACCTCCCAAGAAGACAGGTGTCGACTACGGCTTCTTGCTGGGTACCAACATTACAAAGAAGCTCCAGTGAACTTGTTCTGACATAATTTGGTCATTGCGAATACATCTTCCTATATTCATATAAACGAGGTAAAATACTACTATATAGCGACAGCGGATTACCTATGATGAACGTGATATGGAGAGGATGGTCTTCTCCTTTTAATAGCGATAACTCAATAAATAATATGATGAATTTTGGATTTGGCACGTATGGAGGCTTCGGCTGGATTTTCATGATTCTTTGGTGGGTCTTGATAATCGCCGGTATCGTTGCTCTTATCAAATGGCTCACGAGTCAGTCTCGTAGCGATAGTAGTCACAGAAAATCGGCACTCGAAATATTGCAAGAGCGATATGCAAAGGGAGAGATAAGCAAACAGGAGTTTGAAGAAAAGAAAAAGGATTTAAGCTAATCAATTTATGAAAATCGGCATTATCTTACAATCAAATACTCCAGAGCGTGTTTGGAACACGTTTCGCTTCGGTATCACCTCACTAAAGGCCAAACATGAAGTGACTATCTTCTTGATGAGTGAAGGTGCTGAGCTTGATACTATTGCCGATACAGAACACTTCGACATTTCCAAGAAAGTTGCTGAGTACAATGAATTAAACGGCAAAGTACTGGCTTGCGGATTATGTTTGGAAATTCGAGGCACGAAAGGGGCAGGGGTCTGTCCGATTTCTACCATGGCAGATCTACTTAAGATGGTTGAAAATTCAGATAAGGTGTTGGTGTTCTAAAACTATGACTTCTTGCCCGGTACCAATGTAACAAAAAAAACTCCAGTAAAACAGGCGATTATCAGACAAACAATCAACAAAGTCCTTGCTCAAACCGAGTCATTACAAGTATATGGATACATTAACACCAATCAATTAGATGTCGTCTTCCGTTCTGAATATAGGAATTGTTGGTTTACCTAATGTGGGCCCCACTACGCTAAAGCTACGAGGGGCGAGTAGTTGTGACTTAATATAATTTTTCATCGCATTTTATGTCTTTATCTATCGGCATTGTTGGTCTACCGAATGTTGGGAAATCCACCCTTTTTAACGCTCTAACTCAAAAAAGTGTACCAGCGGAAAACTATCCGTTCTGTACGATCGACCCCTCGGTCGGAATTGTGTCAGTGCCGGACCCTCGACTTACTAAATTATCGGAATTTAGCAAGTCGAGCAAGACCATTCCGGCCGCCATTGAATTTGTGGATATTGCCGGTTTGGTGAAAGGAGCTTCGGAGGGGGAAGGCCTGGGTAATAAATTTTTATCGCATATTCGTGAAGTGGATGCGATAGCCGAAGTGGTACGCGTCTTCAATGACGGCAACATTACCCACGTGGCGGGTGATATTAACCCCCTAAATGATGTCGAGGTCATCAACCTGGAGCTCATTTTAGCCGATATGCAAACAGTGTCTAAGAGAATAGGGAACTTAGGTCGGGAAGTAAAACGGGGGGATAAACTAGCCGTGGCGGAAATGGCGGTGTTGGAAAAAATAATAAAAGTGTTAGAAGCCGGTCAGCTGGCCTCCAGTATAAGTTTAACGGACAATGAGCGAGATATTTTAAAAAGTTTACACCTTTTGTCGGCCAAGCCGATTTTGTATGTTTTAAATAAAAAAAGTGGTGGCGCCCCGGTGGATACGACTGAGCTCATAAACTTTATTAAAAATTCCGGGGCCCAATATGTGGAGGTAGACGCCGGTATTGAACGGGAACTCTCGGAACTGGGAGCCGAGGACAAAAAAACTTTTCGCGCCGAGCTAGGGGCCGATGATGACGGGGTTAATGATCTAATCAGAACTAGCTACACTTTGCTGGGCCTCATGACCTACTTCACTACTGGTGAGGATGAAACCCGCGGGTGGACTATACCACTTGGTTCCACGGCTCCCGAGGCTGGTACCGCTATTCACACGGATTTTAAAGACAAGTTTATTCGAGCCGAAGTAGTGGCTTGGGACAAGCTCTTGGGAGCTGGATCTTATGCCGCCGCCCGAGAGAAAGGCTTAGTGCGAACAGAAGGTAAAGAATATATCGTGAAAGACGGTGATGTAATTGAATTTAGGATTTAAAGAAAATAATGGAAACAAATAACTCAAAATCACTCGAAATAGCTAAACAATTTCTTGGAAAGGAAGTTGAAGTTGTCTTTGATCGACCACTAGGAAGTAAACATCCAAAACATGGATTCACCTATGAAGTGAATTATGGATATCTTGAAGGAGTGAAAGCTCCCGATGGAGAAGATTTAGATGCATACTATCTTGGAACTGATCAATCTCTCCAAAAAGTGACTGGTATCGTAAAAGCTATTGTTCACAGATTAGACAATGACGACGACAAGCTCGTTATCATGCCAAAAGATGTATCGATGACAGATGATGAAATTGATCAAGCGGTCCACTTCCAAGAACAGTGGTTTAAGCACCAAATTCTTCGATAAAGAAGATGGTCGTGTAATAGAGTTTAAGATTTAACCCCGTCCGTGGGGTTAAAGCCGGTAGGGCTGGAGCAAAATTTAAGCTATAATAATCAATACTTTAGAGATTAAAAAATTTATCAAAAAATAATTTATTATGGAAACCAAATCAATTCTTAAGTGGGCGTTAGTGCTCTCCATTGTGGTAGTGCTTAACTTGTTTTTTAACTTCGCCATTGATTCCTTTTATGATTCACCAGATTACAATGACTATTGTGGTAATCAGAGTGAACCAGTAGTTAATGTGCCTCGAAACCAAGAGCAGTGCGTGGCAGACGGTGGTCAGTGGACCGAAAATGCCGGCAAACCCATCCCAGAATCGGTAATTAGAGAAAACACGGAGCCGGCCGGCTGGTGTGACATAGACTTCACTTGCCGGAAGGAGTATGAAGAGGCTCAATCTTTGTACAACCGCAATGTTTTTGTCGGTTTAGTCATCACCGGCTTAGTAGCTCTCGTGATCGGTCTATTTGTTTCAGTTACCGGTAGTGCGGTGTCATTAGGATTGTCCTTGGGGGGCTTACTCTCCCTGGTCATAGCTTCCATCCGCTACTGGTCGGATATGGATGAATATTTGAGGGTTATTGTACTTGGACTGGCTTTGATTGCCTTGATCTGGATTGGCATTAAAAAGTTTAAAGAGTAAAAATTATAAGATGTTAGCAAAACCGGGTGGCCATCAGGCCGCCCGGTTTTGCGTTTTAGATAAATTGTTGTATAGTAGTAAAGTTTTAAACTACTCTTATGTCATCATTGCTCCCTAAAAAAATTATTAAGAAGACAGATTCTACTCTTAAAAGAAAAGGTGGGCGTCCGACTTTAGCTTCCTCACTTAAGACTTCTGTTAGTAGTCGGCGGTCCACTAAAAAAAGTTCCCGACCGGAATACGATCATAAGAAAGTTGAAGTGAAGTGGCCCTCCTCCGCTCCTTCTTCGCTAAAGCTTCGCCGGACAAGTAAAGCTACGGCGGGCAAGCAAAAAAAATATAACCACAAACAAATAGAAGTAAAGTGGCAGCGAGAATGGAACAAAAGTGGCATCTATAAAACTAAAGATTATTCCAAGAAGCCGAAGTGTTATGTTTTGGATATGTTCCCATATCCCTCCGGCTTGGGTCTCCACGTCGGTCACCCCAAGGGTTATATAGCCACCGATATCTATAGCCGAATGAAAAGCATGCAAGGCTTTAATGTTCTTCACCCGATGGGTTGGGATGCTTTTGGCTTACCAGCCGAAAATTACGCTATTAAAAATAAAGTCCATCCGAAAATTTCGACCGCTAAAAATATTAAAAACTATAAACGTCAACTAGATCTTTTAGGCTTTAGTTATGATTGGAGTCGCGAAATTGATACTACCGATCCCGAGTACTATCGGTGGACCCAGTGGATATTCTTGCAAATGTTTAAGCAAGGTCTCGCTTACGAGTCATACGAACCGATCAACTGGTGCCCGTCGTGTCAGACAGGTTTGGCTAATGAAGATTTAGAAGACGGTCGCTGTGAGCGCTGTGGCTCAGAGATCGAGCAAAAGCCGATGCGCCAATGGGTGCTTAAAATTACGGACTACGCCGAGCGTCTGCTTAATGATTTAGTTGAATTAAATTGGCCGGAATCAATAAAGGATTCTCAGCGTCACTGGATTGGTGGCAGTAACGGCGCTTTGATTAAATTTGCTGTCACTGGTCATAAAGATAAAGTCGTGGAAGTGTTTACCACTCGTCCTGAGACAATTTTTGGGGCTACTTATATTGCCCTATCTCCTGAGTTAATCAAAAAATGGCTAGTAGCAGGCTGGACCCCCGCTGATTCAATAGTTAAATATGTAACTAGCGTCTTAAAAGACCGAGCGAAACAAAGCTATAAAGACAATCCAGACAAAACCGGTATTAACAGCGGTCTAGTGGCTATAAACCCAGCCACAGGAAAAAATATCCCGGTGTGGATCACTAATTATGTTCTGGGTAGTGTAGGTACTGGTGCCATTATGGCAGTGCCAGCACACGACCAACGGGATTTTGAATTTGCCAAAAAATATAATTTACCCATCGAGGAAGTGGTAATACCTAATAGAATTGATAAATTTAATCCACCCCGAGCTGACAAGAAAAAAGTTGAACGTTTAAATGTTCAAGCTATAGTTGTTGACCCTAAAACTAAGAAAGTTTTATTTCTAAAATCAAACAAGTTTGGCTGGACCACATTACCCATGGGCGGTGTGGAAGCAGGTGAAGATATTGTCGAGGCCGCCAAACGAGAAGTGTTAGAGGAGACAGGACTTACTAATTTGAAATTTATAAAAGTTTTAGGTGGGCAAGTGCGAGCTGAATATTTTGCCTCTCATAAGGATGAGAATCGTGTCTCTTTTACCCGAGCGGTAATGTTTGAGTTAGAAGGCAGCTTTAAAGAGGAAGATAGCAAAGTTGAAGATGATCATGAGCTTATTTGGCTCGATAAAAAAGACATTACATATCCGCAAGTGGTACACGCGGAACTAGAGGACTGGTTGGAGCGCTGGGATAAAACAAATTCCATCTATGTCGGTCCTGGTGTATTAATTAATTCTGGTTCCTGGAGCGGTAGTAATTCTAAGGAGGCGGTAAATAAAATTATTAAAGCGGTAGATGGAAAAGTAATAAAAACTTATAAACTCCGCGACTGGGTTTTTTCGCGGCAACGCTATTGGGGGGAACCAATCCCGATTATTCATTGCGAACAGTGTGGCGCCGTGCCCGTGCCAGAGCGCGAGCTACCGGTTAAATTGCCGGCCGTAAAAAGTTACGCTCCAACGGGTACTGGCGAGTCACCACTTGCCGATATTGCCAGCTGGGTCAAAACTAAGTGCCCCCAGTGTCAAGGGCCAGGTAAACGCGAGACCAACACTATGCCCCAGTGGGCCGGCTCTAGCTGGTATTACCTACGTTATATGGATCCCGGCAATAATAAGAAGCTCGTTGATCCAAAAAAGGAGAAGTATTGGGCCCCAGTGGACCTATATGTGGGTGGTACCGAACACGCCACCAGACACCTTATCTACGCCCGCTTTTGGCATAAGTTTCTGTTTGATATTGGGGTGGTTTCCACTAAGGAACCATTTAAACGTTTCGGAAAAAATCTCGGCCTGGTGTTAGGAGAAGATGGCCGTAAAATGAGTAAACGCTGGGGCAATGTTATTAACCCAGATGATGTAGTCAAACTCTATGGGGCCGACACTTTGCGCCTCTACACAATGTTTATGGGACCCTTTGAAGCCGAGATTGCCTGGAATACTAAAAATATGATCGGTAGTCGCCGTTTTTTGGAAAAAGTATGGCGTTTAGCATCCAAACTAGAGAACAGTAAGTCGGATAAATATGAAGTAGAAATTAATCAGGTCATCAAAAAAGTGGGAGAGGATATCGAAAGCTTTTCTTTTAACACGGCTGTATCTACTTTAATGATTTTAGTTAACAAGTTAGATGAAGGGGCAGTGGTCACCCTCGGCGACTACCAAACATTACTTAAGCTAATAGCTCCCTTTACGCCACACTTGGCTGAAGAGTTGTGGCAGAGCTGTGGTTTTAGTCCCAGCTCGATTCACCTAGCCCCTTGGCCACAATTTAACTCGGCTAAGTTAGTGGCTAGCACTGTTTCCATTGCTGTACAGGTCAATGGTAAGACTAGGACCACCTTAAGTTTGCCCCCCAATTCCACAGAGGAGGCGGTGCTCCAAGCCGCCAAGGAGGATAATAATGTGGCCACCCATTTACAGAGTAAACCAATCAGCCGAGTAATTTTTATTCCCAACCGCTTGATTAACATGGTGACCTAAATTAAATGAGTTAATCGGGCCGGGCACCCAGCTTGGGCCTTTACAGCTTGACATTATTTATGCATAATGATAGTAATAATAAAAAAAACTATTTATGAAGAAAACCAAAGAAGTCATAACTTTTAAACCTAAAGACTTAACCAAGAAACTTTTAGCGGTTTTGGCTGAGCGGGCCAGGGACGTTATTATTAAGCGTTACGGCCTTGGTAAAAATTCATCGCCTTTAACTTTAGAAGCCATTGGTAGTGAGTACGGTATTACCCGTGAGCGAGTACGACAGATCGAAAACTTTTCTTTAAACGCCATTAAAAAATCTAGTGGCTTTACCGGTGTGGCCGGCGAAATCAATGAGCTAAAAGTAATTATGGAAGCTCATGGTGGGATTGTGCACGAAACAGAGTTTTTGGAAGCCATCGCTAGTGATAAAAGCACGCAAAATCATATTCACTTTTTACTGGTTTTATCAGACTCCTTTACTAAACTAAAAGAGAGCGATGAGTTTCATCATCGCTGGACTACTAATATAAAAGCAGCAGAGAAACTAGAAGAATCTCTGCGAAAAATTTCAAAAAATATTAAAGACCAAGATTTAGTATCAGAAAACGACTTGGTTACCAAGCTATTGTCGGAAGTAAAAGATCTAGCCGATCGGGCCGCTTTGGAAAATGAAGTCTTGGCTAAAAAATGGCTGAATATTTCTAAATTAATTAACAAAAATCCATTAGGGGAGTGGGGCTTGGCTAAATCACCTAATATTAAAATGCGCGGTATTCGAGATTATGCTTATTTGGTCTTGCGTCAGCATGGTTCGCCGATGCACTTTGAAGAGGTGGCGAAGGGAATTGAAAAACTGTTTGGCAAAAAAGCTCATCCGGCCACTTGTCACAATGAACTCATTAAAGACGAGCGCTTTGTCTTAGTGGGCCGTGGACTCTACGCTTTGTCGGAATGGGGTTATACTCGCGGCGTTGTGCTGGATGTTATTAAAGAAATATTACGTAAAGAAGGACCCTTGAAACGCGATGACATTATCGCTAAAGTTTTGAAAGAACGACACGTTAAAGAAAATACTATTTTAGTGAACTTGCAAAGCCCGGCTCACTTTAAAAAAGACCAGAGCGGACGTTATACCTTGGTTTAAATTTGGCTAAACACATCTGTTTCGGGTATTATTAAAGGACCATGAATAATGGACCGGCCCTTCTTTTAGAATTTTGGCAACTGTGGTACGAATCTCTAGTTCGTATTCCTTTTACTTTGTGGTACATCTTGCCGCCTTTTTTGATAGTAGTCGCCTGGCGGGTCTGGCTCAATTTTAGTCAAGCTCGTTATCTTAAAAATTTAGAGTGGGATTTGTTGGAAATAAAAATTCCGCGCGAGCTACTTAAGTCGCCGCAGGCGATGGAAGTGGTGACCAATATTTTTGCTCAAGGCAATGACGGCACCTTTGTTGACCGCTGGTTTAAAGGTTATGTCCGCTTTTGGTTTTCTTTAGAGATAGCTTCTTTTGGGGGTGAAGTTCATTTTTATGTCCGCACACCGAAAAAATTTAGAAACGCAGTTGAGTCGCAACTTTACTCTCAGTATCCAGACTCGGAAATTTTTGAAGTACCTGATTACACTTTAGCCGTACCGTACGGCACCAAAGATAGCGACTGGACGCTCTGGGCTGGGACTTTTAAACTAGGTAAGGAGGATTTCTATCCGATTAAAACGTATATTGATTACGGTTTAGATAAAGATCCAAAAGAAGAATTGAAAGTAGATCCGATTACTCCGGTCATTGAACTATTTGGATCCATCGGAGCAGGGGAACAGCTCTGGATGCAAATTTTAGTCATGGACACTAAAAAACGCGGGATCCAAGGGTCTCTTTTTAGAAGAGAGGAGTGGAAAGATGCCGCTAAAAAAGAATTAGATAAACTACAAAAACGAGATCAGAAATTAAAAGAGGGAGATGTGCCTAATCCGGGGCAATTTACACTGACCCCACAGGAAAAATTTGTAGCGGATGCTATTGCCAGGAGCCTAACTAAACAAGGCTTTGACTGTGGTTATAGGGTAGTTTACCTTGCCAAAGAAGATCTTTTCAATCCAGGGATGATTATGGGCCTGTTAGGCACCATTAAGCAGTATAATTCGCCACACTTAAACAGTTTCAAATTGGATCAGAAAGTCGGCTTTGATTACCCTTGGCAGGACCTGACTGGCCGTCGGGTCAAGCGCCAGCGTTTTGAAATGTTGGATGCTTTTAGAAAGCGAAGTTACTTTTATGCTCCTTACCAGGCGAAACCGTTTGTTTTAACCTCAGAGGAGCTAGCCACGATCTATCACTACCCAGGTCAAGTGGCCACCACTCCCAACCTGGTCCGTATTGAATCCAAGCGAGGCGAACCACCAGCCAATTTACCAATTTAGTGTTAAAATTTAGTTTATGGATAAAGAAGGTTCGGATTTACCCCCGTCTAAAATTGATAGTGACCATTTTTTTTGGCACGGCTTGAAAGAACGAGGTCGGCACTTTGCTAAAAGTCACCACCTGAACCGGTGGCGTAACCTCGTCATATCGCTGGGAGTTATTATTTTAGTTGTCCTATTTCTACTCTACTTACTATTTTTACAACCACCACCTGATTTTCCGATAAAAGAATTTGTTAAAGTCGAAAAGGGTTTAACAATAGAACAAGCCGCTGAGACCTTGGCCGGTACTGGGGTTATAAAATCACCACTCGCCATGAAACTCTGGTATAAGCTTGGCCTAGCTGGGGAAAGTAACCCGTTGGTGGCGGGGGATTATTTCTTTGAGCATCGCTTACCACTTTGGAGTGTCATAGATCGCTTGGCCACCGGCCACCTCGGTCTAGAACATGTTCGCATCACCATCCCGGAGGGTCTGACCTTGGTCCAAATAGGAAAACTTTTGGAAGGAAAGTTGTCGGAGTTTAATCGTGCTCGCTTTACTCTAATTACTAAAGGCTTAGAAGGCTATCTATTCCCAGACACTTATTTCTTCGCCCCTAATGCCACCGAAGATGAAGTGGTAGAAGAAATGCGCGAGAACTTTGAGCTAAAGATTAAAGACCTTAAACCCGACATAGCTATCTCTGGCCGCACTTTGGAAGAAATAATTACTATGGCATCTATTATAGAAAAAGAAGCCATCACCCCGGAATCACGTCGGATCATCTCTGGTATCTTATGGAAACGGATCGACACTGGGATGAAACTGCAGGTAGACGCTGTTTTCCCTTACTTTTTAGGTAAGAATACTTTTGAACTAACCAGGGAAGACTTATGGTTTGATTCCCCTTATAATACTTACCGTTATGAAGGCTTGCCGCCGGCCCCGATTGCGAATCCCAGCTTCGATTCAATCGAGTCTTCTCTTTATCCGGAGGAAACGTCTTACTGGTTTTATTTGTCGGATATGAGGAGTCAAATGCATTACGCCCGAACCCATGATGAACATGTAAAATTTAAGAATCAATATTTAAGGTAAGTGGATAAGGGTAAGAAAAAATTTTTAAAAAACTAAACGAGAATGAAAAAACATAACCTAGCTTTTATTGATGTGGAAACTACCGGTTTTGATCCCGAGCGACACGAAATTATTGAATTAGGCTGTGTGGTAGCCAAGCAAAGTGAGAGTACTGATAACCAAGGTGCCAAACTGCAAGTTCTTCATGAATTGGAGTATAAAATTCAACCACAAAATTTAGCCGCCGCCGATCCGCAGGCTCTACGCATCAACGGCTACAATGAGGCTGATTGGCTTTTTGGTGTTTCTTTAGAACAAGCTTTGACAGACCTCTCGGCCAAGGTGGAAGGGGCAACTTTTGTGGCCCACAATGTGATCTTTGACTGGAATTTTGTCAGCCGGGCTTTTAGTAAAACCGGAGTCAAAAATACGATGCATTATGGGAAGCTAGATACCTTATCGATAGCTTTCGCCCTGCTTTACCGCGAAGATCGAGTGCAAAGTTTCAAGCTGGAAAGCTTAGCTGAATTTTTCGGAGTGAAAAATGAGAAGGCTCATACAGCCCTCGCGGACGCTCGAGCCACTATGGAGATTTACAAAAAAATGTTATCTATATAAATTAAGTCACGAAAGTTAGATGTGGATAAGCTTAGGTTTTTAGTTTGCTCGAGCTGGCTTTTACCTTTATGCTTAAGATAATAATAGTTTCAAAATCTTTATTTCATGGATAATTCATCAGCTGGTATACCTATTGAATCAAAAGGAAGGAGAAGCAAATTTATATTTGGCTTGGTATTTTTACTACTTCTCATTCTAATTGTCATAGTGATTGGAATAGTTAATAGTTACCGAAAAAACTCTGCGACCACAGAAAGTGTTTCCCAACCCTGGACCTATGAAGAAACTAATGAAGTTTTACAATCAATGCAACAAAAGCCCGAGGGAGATCCGGCTGGATTAAGTGAGAATGAGGTGCAAGATATTTTGGAGGCTATGTCTAAAAAGCCAGCTGAGGCTAATTAAGTGGTTATACACCTATACCGCTGGGCTTTAAACTTGACGATAGTATAATGAAGTAGCGGAAAATAATATTATCGGATCACGGTCTATATTAAATATAATTAATTACCAAATTTAAATATTTTATGAATTCATTTTCTTATAAACTTTTACTACCGGTAGCGTTTATTGTGTCAATGTTGGGTGTCACCGCTGCCTTCGCCAACTGGACAGCCCCGCCCACCACTCCACCAGCTTGTCCAGCGAGCGAACCGGCTTGTAACGTACCTTTAAATGTTAGCGCGATAGCTCAGTCAAAATTGAATGGTTTGGTATTAAATACCGGCAATTACATTACTGGTCTGTTGGTTCCATTTGGTAATAACTCTTTTGGTAGTAATTCTTCTCCTGATCGTCTATTACATTTAGGTAATACTTTAGCCACCACCCGCTTTCCCGCCGTAGAGTTGGTAATAAGAAAACATTCAGGACGCACTACTGGTGGAGATGCGACGGGTATTGAATTTCAAACAGCTACCCAAAGTGGCGCTATTGGCTATAGTGATATTGGAGGCTTGGTCTTAGGTGTGGGCAATACTGGAGGCACTTCATCTAAGAGAGGTTTAGTAGTCAGTAATGCCGGTAATGTTGGGGTTGGATTCTGGCCTTGGGATAATAGCGTTCCTTCATATCTGTTTGAAGTAAAAGGGAACTCCCAACTAACCGGTAATTTGTATATCAAATCGAGCACCGCTCCAACTCCGATGCGCCTATGGCACAATGCCAGCGCTACCGCCAATTACGGCCTACAAATCGCCAACGGAGCGACGGCGGTGGCTCAATTTGGACCCACCGGTGCGATTCAATTCCCTCTACTTACCCAAGATACCGGGGTCAACCCCAGAGTCATTACTTCTACAGCTGGCGGCTCTTTAGCTTGGCGCAATATTGCGGACCTAGTTAGCGGGGGCACTACTTACACCCAAGGTACTGGAATTTTTGTTAATAACACTACAAAAGTGATTAGTGCGGATAATACCAAAAACTTATGGAATGCCAACCAACTTCAAACCAGAACAGTTAGTGCCACCGCCCCAGCCAGTGGCCAGGTTCTTAAATGGAATGGTACCGCCTGGGCTCCGGGAACAGATTTACAGGGTACGACGGGTACGACTTATTCAGCTAGTACTGGTTTAAGCTTGGCGGGAACTATTTTCTCGGCCAGAGTTGCTGAAGCCTTATGGAATGCTAACAAACTCCAAGGAAATACGGTTAGTTCTGGACTTCCGGCTACCGGTCAAGTTTTAAAGTGGACCGGTAGTACATGGGCTCCGGGGACGGATAACACTGGCGCCGGAGGAGGAGTGAGTCAAATTGTAGCCGGGACAGGAGTAACAATTTCACCCACTGCTGGTACAGGGGTGGTAACAATTAGTTCAACCGCAACTGGTGGTGGTGAAATCAACACCGCTAGCAACCTAGGAGCATTGGGAACAGGAATATTTAAAGAAAAAATAGGGGTTGATCTTAAATTCAAAAAACTACGAGCGGATACAGGAATAAACCTAATTGTTGGTTATGACGATATTGGGATTAAAAATACCGGCATAACCTCAGTGACGGCTGGAACAGGAATTACCGTGGCAACTAATAACGGGGTTGCCACAATTTCATCAAGTGGTTCAAGTGTTACACCTGGGCCAGCTGTTTATGAATGCCCCAAAATAGATGTTACCGCTCCTGTAAATGATACTGGTAATGGACCTCCTACCCCTACTGGCTCAGCTGGTGAAGTTTGTATTTCTCAGTGTGTAGGTCAATTACAAACTGGATCTACTTGTAAAATTTGGAAATATTACTCCAACCCAGATAACACATGTCCTTATATCTCCTCTAACCAAAACTGTACTCTTAAGGGTAATCTAGTGCTTTAAATAAATTGGACTTATTTCCATCTAAAAACCACCCAGATTGGGTGGTTTTTAGATGGAAAATTTTTAAATTACCTACCTCTTATTGTACTAAAATTTTATTAGATTCTAAATAACTTTTACCTTGACTCTCAGTTTTATTTGTTGAAGTAATAAGTGTACAATTAATTTTAAATACATATTTGAAAGATAGAAAACAAAAAGTCTATGTTGGGATGTCGGGCGGAGTAGACTCATCAGTCGCCGCCGCTTTACTAGTGGAGCAAAACTACGAGGTGACGGGAGTCTTTATCAAAGTCTGGGAGCCGCCCAACTTTTCTTGCACTTGGCGCGACGACCGGCGCGATGCTATGCGCGTGGCGGCCCAACTAAGTATCCCTTTCATCACTCTGGATTTATCAGCTGAGTATAAACAAGGGGTGGTGGACTATATGATCGCCGAATACCAAGCCGGGCGTACCCCCAACCCGGATGTCATGTGTAATAAAACCGTTAAATTCGGGGCTTTTTTCAACTGGGCTAGAAATGAAGGGGTCGACTACGTCGCAACCGGCCACTACGCCCAAATTATATCAAAGGGCAATCAGTTCGAACTGCACGCCGGCCTCGACCCCACCAAAGATCAAAGCTATTTTTTATGGAGCTTAGCTCAAACTCATTTGGCTCACACTTTATTTCCCGTCGGCCATTACCCTAAAAAGGAAGTGCGGGCTTTAGCCGAAAAGTTCCAGTTGCCAACCGCGACCAAAAAAGACAGCCAGGGTTTGTGTTTTATCGGCAAGCTAAATGTGAAAGATTTTTTAAAGAATTTTATTGAAGCCAAGCCGGGTGAAGTGATAACTGAAAGTGGTGAAGTTGTCGGCCGGCACGATGGGGTTTTCTTTTACACTTTAGGTGAGCGCCATGGCTTTACCGTCACCCAAAAAACGACAGCCGAAAAGCCTTATTATATCGTGGCTAAAGATTTGGATCGTAACCGCCTGATTGTGGCCACCGACCCGAAAAGTGAGGAGATGGTCACCAAAACCGCTCGCTTAACCAATACCAACTGGAACACTAGCCCTCCGGCGAGCAACAAAACCTATCAAGTTCAATTGCGTTATCACGGCGAGTGCCTACCAGTCACTTTAGCGTCCACGGCCGATGGTTATGTAGTCTCGTTTGTAGAACCAGTTCTTGCCACCCCCGGTCAGTCGCTGGTGGTTTACGAGGGTAGCCAGTGCTTAGGTGGGGGAATTATTATTTAAGGGCTACCTTAAGATTTTGCTTAAATCGGCTATTTTGTTTACTATTGGTGGTGTATGGCTAGTACCAAAGACATTAGAAATAAATTTTTAGACTTCTACCGAGAGCGGGGACACGTAATAATACCTTCCGCCTCCCTAGTACCAGAAAACGATCCGACCACTCTGTTTACCGGTTCCGGGATGCAACCGATGGTCCCATACCTACTTGGTGAAAGGCACCCGGGGGGGTACCCGCCTGGCTGACTCCCAAAAAGCTTTCCGTTCGGGCGACATTACCGATGTGGGGGACAATCGTCACACTACCTTTTTTGAAATGCTCGGCAACTGGTCCTTGGGCGACTATGGCAAAAAAGAGCAGTTACTGTGGATTTTTGATTTTTTAACAGAAGTGGTGGGACTCCCTCCTGAACGACTGTTTGTGACTGTTTTTGCGGGCGATAAGGTTCATAATTTACCCCAAGATGACGAATCGGCGGCTATTTGGCAAACCTTGTTTAAAACCAAGAATATCGACGCTGCCACCGCTATTATCGGGAGTGAAGCCGATGGGGCGAAGCGGGGAATCACAAACGAGGAAAGAATTTTCTACTACGACTCCGCCAAAAACTGGTGGAGTCGGGCCGGTCGGCCGCAAAATATGCCAGTCGGCGAACCCGGTGGACCGGATTCGGAAATTTTCTACCAGTTTCCGGACATTGAACACGATTCTAAATTTGGGGAACACTGTCACCCTAATTGTGACTGCGGCCGTTTCTTAGAAATTGGTAACTCCGTTTTTATGGAATATCAAAAAAACGCTGACGGTACTTTTCAACCACTGCCCCAAAAGAATGTGGACTTTGGCGGCGGTTTAGAGCGAATTGCCGCCGTGGCTAATTGGCAAGCTGATATTTTCCAGATTGATATTTTTGCCGGCTTAATCACTAAACTTGAATCCTTATCGGGTCACCAATATCAAGATCGTAAGCACACGGCCGCTTTTAGAGTGGTAGCTGACCATCTGCGGGCCGCTACTTTTCTCATTGGAGACGGGGTAGTACCCTCCAATGCCGAGCGGGGCTATTTTGTTCGACGCCTCATCCGCCGAGCGGTTCGCTTTTATGACCAGCTAGGTATTACAGCCGGGTCGTTGGCAGACTTGGTGTCCGAACTTCTAGTTTTTTACCACGAAGCTTATCCTGAGATCACAAATCAGACGGAGGAAATCAAAAAAGTTATAATGGAAGAAGAGCAAAAGTTTCGTCTCACTTTACACCTAGGCTTAAAAGAATTAAAAAAGTCTTTTATCGACGGGCAAATATCAGGTCTCACCGCTTTTAAATTATTTACCACTTACGGTTTTCCCATTGAGCTCACCACCGAACTGGCAGCGGAAGAGGGTATCACTGTTGATTTGGAACAATTTAAAGCGGCCATGACCAAACATCAAGACTTGTCTCGAGCCGGATCCGAACAAAAATTTAAAGGTGGGCTACAAGACACCGGCGCGATGTCGGTCAAGTATCATACAGCTACTCACTTGTTGCACCAGGCTTTAGTCAAAGTTCTGGGTAGTGGCGTCAGCCAAAAAGGCTCTAATATCACACCCGAACGGCTACGTTTTGACTTTACCCATCCCACTAAGCTCACTGACGAGGAGAAGCAAGCAGTGGAAAACTTGGTCAATGAGCAAATAGGGGCGGCCCGACCAGTACAGATGGTCACCCTCAGTAAAACCGAGGCGGAAAAAACAGGAGCCCGACACTTTTTTGGCGACAAGTACGGCGAGCAAGTTAACATTTATTATATCGGGAATAGTTTAGATAAAGCCTGGTCTAAGGAATTTTGTGGGGGGCCGCACGTTGCTAATACCAGTAATCTAGGCCACTTTAAAATTGTGAAAGAAGAAGCGGTGGCGGCTGGAGTCAGGCGAATTAAAGCAGTTTTAACTTAAAGTTGATCATAGAAGAAACATTCTGACTCGTTAATACCCACTTATAGTTGGGTTTTTAGGCTGTCTGTTGTTATACTTATATGTAAAGTATGTCACCACTCTTTCAGTCAAAAATAAAAAATGGGCCCCTGATTGTTTTAGAAATTGGCGGTGGCAGTGTGTCGGCCTTAGTCTTGGCCGACGAGGGATTACCCGAGCGCTCTTTAGTTTGGTCACGTCGCGAACCGCTAGCGTTTGGCAGTCACGAAGATTTTTCCCAGTACTTTCGCGACACGCTAAAAGTGTTAGACTCCTTACTCAACCAAATCAATCATTTCCACCTAGGCGAGATGGCGGCCGTTCATTGCCTCCTGGCGTCGCCTTGGCATGTGGCCGAGAGCCGTATCTTAACAGCTAATTGGCCACAACCCCTGTCTGTTACCCCTAAAATTATTGCCAATATGACGGCTCAAAACTTGGCCCGTCACCAAGCTCGCTTTAAATCAGATGACTTCGAGTTGGCTTTAATTGACGACGTGATCGTCAAAACAGAACTAGATGGTCGGGTATCTAGCAATGTCGACGGTCAAAAGGCTAGCCAACTAGCGATTACTCATTTCACCAGCAGTACTGACCGCCGCATCCTACAGAAACTGCGAGAAAAAATTAGCCCCCGACTCCACTATCAAGATCCCCGTTTTCACTCCAACTTGTTATCTAATTTTGCAGTTACCAAAGCTGCTCTACCCAACCGCGAGAGTTTTATTTTACTGGATGTGAGTGGGGAGTTGACTGATGTCACTGTGGTATATAATGACAGCATCAGGGGGTTAGCCTCATTCCCGATGGGTAAATATACTATAGCAAGGATGCTAGCCGAAAAATTAGGCAGTAACCCGAGTGAGATTTATTCTTCTTTAAAGCTAAAGGCTGAGAAAATGCTGGATTTAAAGCATGAACGAGTGTTAGACCGAGCCCTGGAGCCCTTGCGCCTAGAGTGGCAATATTTACTGGCAGAAACTTTAAAACCCCTAGAGCGGCCTGGTGAACATTTGCCGGTAGTGGTAATCGGCGATGATACTATTTCTCTAACCATTGGAGAGTGGGCTAAGTCAAGTGCTACGGACAGGCTAGTTACTCACCCAACGGTAACCGACCATGACTATTATGCCGATCTCTGTCATAACTGCCGTCCCCAGACCAAAGATGTACCTATTTTAATCTCTTCTTTGTTTGCTAACAAATTTTTGATATAATCAAATAGACTAAATTTTAACCAAATTGGCGTTTTACTAATTAATACTTAAATATTGTGAACGACGACCCTTCATTTCATAAAAAAAGTTTGAGAGAAATTTTACCAAAAGCCGGCGGTCGAGTAGCCCGACGGCAACCAACTTCTATGATGACCAGTAATACTAACGAAGAGATAGCTCCAGAAAATTCGTTTCCAGCGGATCGAGATCCGATTTTAGCCAAAAGGCGACGCCCGCGGATGCCCAAGTTTTTAGTCTGGGGAATTGGGCTAATTATTCTCATTATTGCCATTTTCGGTCTAAGTTCTTTCTTTTCGCAAGTAACTATTTTTGCTGTACCTAAACAAGCTCAAGTAAATATTAATGAGACCATTACCGCTTCTCTCTCCGCGGCAGAAAATGAGCTAGAATTTGGAACTTTCACCAAAACCCAGACTGCCAGTGTAGCTGTGCCGGCTACCGGTAGTGAGCAAGTATCTCGTAAAGCCAGCGGCCAAATAACCATTTTCAATGATTTCAGCGATGAGCCTCAACTCTTGATTGCTACCACCCGTTTTGAAACAGCCGACGCTAAAATTTACCGAATTAAGGACGCTGTCACCGTACCGGGACAAAAAATTGAAAATGGGCAAACTGTGCCTGGTTCTATTACTACCACCGTGGTGGCCGACCAACCCGGTGAAAGCTATAATATTCCAGCGGCCACCTTTACGATTCCCGGTTTTGAAGGTTCTGCTCGCTACGACAAGTTTTCAGCCAAGTCCCAATCGGCCATGGCTGGCGGCTTTGTCGGTACTGTCCGCAGTGTGGCCGCCGCTGATCAAACTCGAGCCGAAACAGAATTGCGAACCAAACTTAATGTGGATAACCCGAATCCCGGCAACCTAGAAATTCCCAGCGGCCACATCTTATTTAACGATGCTTTATTTGCCAGCTTCGATTCAGTTGTGAAGCCTGAAACGACCGGCGAAGAAGTAGAAGTGGTTGGTACCTTAACATTTACCGGTATCTTGTTTGATAAGAATGAGCTGGCAGGCTATTTAGCCACCAAACACGTACCAGACTATAGTGGCGAGGCGGTAGAAATCACGAATGTAAAAAACCTAACCTTTACCCTGAAGGATAAAGCCGACATCAATCCGGCAACGATTCAATCAATTGATTTTGACCTAGAGGGCTCCGCCCTCATGAGATGGCAAGTTGATGAAGAGGCTCTGAAGAGATCACTAGCCGGCTTTACTAAAAGCAACTTCCAACTGGCTATTGGAGATTTTCCTTCGATAGAAAGCGTTAAATTGAAGTTTATGCCCCCCTGGAATCGAACCATTCCGGAAGATACTGATAAGATAAAAGTGACCCTAATTGACAATCAAGTACAAGATTAGCTTTTTCCCCTGGAAGAACTTGACTTAAAGTCTTATTATCTGCTAATATACATCGGGTACAATTATAATGCATAGAAATAAAGAAAGTACCCCCCAAAACCGAGGGGATGACCAGGTGGTCCCCGGCATTGTCCTTGAAGCTTTACCTAATACCCACTTTAAAGTACAGGTGGGGAATGAGGTGTTACTGGCTTATTTATCAGGGAAAATGCGTCTCCACCGTATTAGAGTGTTAGTAGGAGACAAGGTAGAAGTACTACTAGATTCTTATGGTGGTAAGGGACGAATCATCAAAAGAACCTAAGTCACCTACGATAGCAGTGGCCAGACTTAAGCTAAAATTTAAGTCGTATAGTCCCGTTAATTTTTATTAAAGAATTTTTTCTAAGTCCTTAATCCAGCCGACAAAGCTATGAAAGTGCGGTCCACAATCAAACCCCGCTGTCCTCAGTGTAAAATGGTTAAGCGCCGCGGTCACTTGTACATTATTTGCAAGAACAAGCCGAGACATAAACAAAAGCAGGCTTAACGACTATATATTTATTATGTTACGAATCGCGGGTATTAATATTCCAGAAGACAAACGCTTAGAAATCGGCTTAACGGCCATATTTGGAGTGGGACGACCCCAAGCTCACCAAATTTTAACCGAATCAAAAGTTGATTTTGGAAAAAAACCCAAGGATTTATCGGCCACCGAGGAAAACGCCATTCGCAAAGCGGTGGAAGAACGAAAAATTGAAGGGGACTTAAAGCGCGAGATCAGCCAAAACATCAAACGATTGAAGGACATTAAAAGTTACAGTGGTAGTCGTCATAGTCTAGGTCTACCGGTTAGAGGCCAGCGTACCAAGACCAATGCTCGCACCAGAAAAGGCCCAAAGAAAACCATGGGCTCGGGTAAGAAGAAGGTAGACAAGAAGTAATAAATTTTTAAGGAACTATGTGATTATAAAAATCTCTACCCCGCTCTGCTCCGTTTCTGCCAGTAGGTAGACCCTTTAAAAGGTAAAAGCCAATACTAGTCAGGAGAGCGATAGGCGTCGGCAACGGAGCAGAGCGGGGTAGGGTAAACATTTTCATCGCATACATTATTTTCAATCATGGGAAAAAAACGCATAATTAAGAAATCAGGACACGAAGTGGGAGCTGGGGCTAAAGCTCGAGCCCTTGGACGTGCTCCGAAGAAAAAAATTGACCGTGGCATTCTTCATGTCCGAGCTACTTACAATAATACCGCCTTACTCCTAACTGATAGTGCCGGTAATGCTGTTTTGTCATCTTCCAGTGGAGCCTTAGGGTTTAAAGGGTCAAAAAAGGGTACGCCCTATGCCGCTGGTAAAGTGGCCGAACTTTTAGCAGAAAAAGCTCAGAGTTTTGGCTTAAAAGAAGTGGATGTGATCGTTAAAGGGGTGGGTTCCGGTCGCGAATCATCGGTTCGATCCTTTATTACCAAAGGTATTAATATTTCATCAATCAGAGACAAAACCCCGGTTCCCTTTGGTGGTCCAAAACCGAAGAAACCTCGTCGCGTTTAAGCACTTAATTAATTTTTTTATTATGGGTATTCGTATTGGTCCAAAATACAAGATCGCTAGACGTCTACAGGAAAAAATCTTTCCGAAGACTCAGACTACCAAATTTGCCATTGCCGGCAGCGAAACCAGAAAACCTGGCGGTAATAGACGACGCAATATTAGTGAATACGGTCGACAATTGATGGAGAAGCAAAAGGCAAAATATACCTACGGGGTGGCTGAACGACAGTTTCTTGGCTATATCAAAAAAGTACGAGCTATGAAAAACGTCAACGTCTCGGAAGAAATATTTAAGCTTCTAGAAACACGTTTAGATAATGTAGTTTTTCGATTAGGCTTAGTACACTCGCGAATGTTTGCCAGGCAGGTGGTATCACATGGACACATTTTAGTCAATGGTAAACGAGTGACTGTTCCATCCTACACCGTTAGACCGGGGGATAAGATTACTGTCCGACCACAGAGTCAAACCAAAGGAATGTTTACGTCTTTAGCAGAAAGGTTGAAAGGTTATAGCACCCCGACTTGGTTAGTTTTTGACGAAGACAAAATGACCGGTGAAGTGAAAACCGCTCCGACTTATGGCGAAACCGAATCTAATCTCAATTTTGCCTTGATTTTAGAATATTATAGTCGAGTCTAATAATTAATTATTAACCCTAGCCGCTTCATATGCCTGATTTTAATATAATTTTACCTTCGAAACCGATGGTGGTCCGTGAGGAGGACAATACCGGAGTTTACGAGATCGAGGGGCTGTACCCTGGGTATGGTCACACTCTAGGCAATTCGCTACGACGAATAATTTTGTCGTCTCTTCCCGGTTACGCCATTACCGCCGTTAAAATTGACGGAGTCAACCATGAGTTCTCCACTATTAGTGGAGTTAAAGAAGATGTCATTAACATTATCTTAAACCTAAAAAAGATTCGTTTTAAGGTGGTAAGCGATGAAGCGAAAACTGTGAACTTAAATATCACCGGCGTTAAAGACATCACCGCCGGCGATATTGATACCGGTGGCGATATTGAAGTAGTAACCCCAAATCAACCTATTGCCTCCATTACTAACAAGGGTACGACCCTTAAAATGGAGATCACCCTGGAAAAAGGCCTGGGTTACGTACCAAAAGAAGTTCTTCAAAAAGATAAGGTAGACGTAGGCGTAATTGCCCTCGATGCTATATTTACCCCGATTCGGCGCGTAAGCTATGAGGTGGATCAAATGCGCGTAGGTAATCGCACTGACTACAACCGACTACGTATCACCATCGAAACTAATGGTGATATCACGCCTCGAGAAGCGATCGAGCAATCCATAGCTATTATGATCAATCAGCTAAAAGCCATTGTGGGCTTTAAGGAAGAAGCTGAAAATTTTACGTCTTCAGCCACCACCGACCAAGAAGATAGAGCCCAAGCGGAAAAGGAAATGGCTGGAGTTGGTACTGAAGAACCGGAGGAGGAAGATATTTTAAAAACTCGGGTAGAGGACCTAAACCTATCCGCTCGGACCCAAAAGTCCCTGGCCGGAGCCGGTATCCGAACTGTCGGAGGCTTGATCCGCAAGAAAGAAAATGATTTACTTAGCGTCGATGGTCTGGGTGAGAAGGGGTTACAAGAGATCAAGCGAGCCTTAAGTAATTTTGGTATTATTCTTAAATAAATAATGAAACATCACGGTCAAACAAGTAAACTGGGACGAGAGACAGGCGTACGCCTAGCTCTTTTGCGGTCCCTGGCTAACAATTTGATCACTTACGGCCGGATTGAAACTACCGAAGCTAAGGCTAAGGCTTTGCGACCGTTTATCGAGCGAGTAGTTACTATAGCTAAAACCGATAGCCTAGCTGCCAAGCGACTGGTCTTTAAGCGGCTGGGTAGTGGAGCCAAAGCTAATAAGTTGTTTAAAGAAATCGCTCCCCGCTATACCGATCGACCAGGTGGCTACACTAGAATTATTAAAAAAGCCCCTCGTTTGGGCGACGGTAGTCGCCAGGCCTTTATTGAATTTGTTTAATCAGCCAGACTACTTTTTTATGGAACACATTATTGACGCCAGTGGACAATCTTTAGGACGATTAGCTAGCCAAGTGGCTGTTTTGTTGCGTGGCAAGGATCAAGCTGTTTTCTTGAACCACACCCGCCCAACAGCTAAAGTTAAGGTCACTAATGTGAGCCAAATTTTAATCACCGGCAACAAACGAGATGGCAAAGTCTACACCAGACACAGTGGTCAGCCGGGCGGTTTAAAAACAGAAACTTTAAGCGAAGTTATCAACAAAAAGGGGATGGCCGAAGCTTTAAAACGAGCTATTTATGGAATGTTGCCAGCCAACAAGCTTCGATCCGTAATGATGAATAATTTGACTATTTCCGAATAAACATATGACAGCTGAAACTAAAAACAAAAATCCATACACCGAAGCGGTCGGACGTCGTAAAACCTCCGTCGCTCGAGTGAGAGTAACTCCAGCTACTAAAACTTCTTTCACTATTAACAAACGATCTCTGGAAGATTATTTCCCAGTTAAAGAACTACGTGATATTGTAAAAAAGCCATTAGAAAACGCGGCCGCGGATCATTTTGAAATTAGCGTAGTAGCGAAAGGTGGCGGTATCCACTCCCAGGCAGAAAGCGTAGCTTTAGGTCTGGCACGGGTGCTGATTGCTATCAATCCGGAGCACCGTTTACCACTTAAGCGAGCCGGTAGCCTGACGCGTGACCCTCGAGCTAAGGAACGTCGTAAATTTGGTTTGAAAAAAGCCCGCAAAGCTCCTCAGTGGTCTAAGCGCTAGGGCCACCAAATCTCTTCTTTCTGTCTGATACCTCAAAGATCCTTGATTCTTGATATGGATTTTGGTGGACTAAACGGTTTAAATTTACAACCAAAAGGACTTCTTGACGCTCATTACAAATAAACGTAAGATAGTAAAATATGAATAATCACAACAACTATCCCTCTCGCCCCTCGGAGGTAAATCAGGGCCAAAACCGAAGTATTAATAATAACGAAAGTAACAATAAAGACTGGACAACTATAGTCACCACGGCTGTCATTGGTATTATTATCGGCTTTGCCCTTGGCTATTTTGTGTTTGCCAACCAAACTCTGGCCCCGATTAGTGAACTGGTAAATACTGAAGTCACTGACAGTGAAGAAACAAGCCCTGAGGAGACGGTAGACCTCGAGGCAGGTAGCTCGGCCACCCTGCCTAAAATTCCAACTCCAACTGGAACCATGTCTGTGAAGGTAGAAAATCAACTACCCGGCCAACGAGTAGTCCTAGAGACACTGAGCCTGTCCGAACCAGCTTGGGTGGTAACCTTTACTAGTACGGAAGATAACAGTCGTCCTTTGCGTATTATTGGAGCTCAATATTTTGAGGCTGGAACCTACACCGGCGTGAGTGCTTATATTGGCGAAGGTATTACAGCTGGCGACACCTATTTCGTCGCTTTGTATAAAGACGACGGAGTCACTTCCGGCAGTACCCCTGGTGGCCATGTCTTTAACCATGTGACCGATCGACCTTATGTTGTCGATGGCAACTGGATTATGGATTCCTTTACCGCTCTATCCGCTGGCGCTCGCGGTTAGAAAACTCTAAATTATCGCTTGGAATTGTAGCTATAGTTTAAAACTATAATTGTAAGCTTTACAATTTTTTTGCCTATGAAAAAACCAGACCACCAGCCTAAAAACGAAGACATCGAAGTGGATGAAGATTTTGTCTTTGAAGCTGATCTGGATGTCGGCTCTAACAAGGGAACCGATAGCGAAACAAAAGTCCAAGAGCTTAAACAGAAATTGAAAGATTGCCAAGCTGTCAAACAAGAATACTTGGATGGCTGGCAAAGATCCCAGGCTGATTACATCAACTTAAAACAAGAAGGCGACCGACAAAGGGTTAAACAAAGAGAGTTAGGTAAGGCTAGTTTACTAGAAGATCTAATACCGCTCGCCGATAGTTTTGAGCTCGCGATGGGCAACGAAGCTGCCTGGCAAGCCGTATCAACCAACTGGCGCCTCGGCGTTGAATACATTTACCGGGAATTACAGTCAATCTTGAGTAAAAACGGAGTGAGTGAGATATTCCCCTTAAATCAGCGTTTCAACCCCGAGGAGCACGAATCAATAGCTACTGTGGAAGTCGACGAGTGCACGGCCGATGGTTTAGTCATAGCCGTAGTCAAGAAAGGCTATAAGTTAGGCTCTACCATCCTCCGACCGGCCCAGGTGAAAGTTGGAGTCTATCGACAAAAATAAGTGTCTAGGTGTATCATCAACACATCATTAAACATTTTAAAATTTTATAATAAACGCTATGGCAAAAATACTTGGAATTGACTTGGGTACCACCAACTCCGCAATGGCGTATGTGGAAGGTGGGCAACCAAAAATTATTGAAAACAGTGAAGGAGGCCGCACCACCGCCTCTATTATTGCCGTTTCTAAAGCTGGCGAACGCCTAGTGGGCCTCCTGGCCAAACGCCAAGCTATTACCAACCCTCAAAACACTATTTATGGGGTTAAGCGCTTGATGGGACATAAGTTTGAGGACCCCCATGTTCAAAAAGACAAGGACTTAGTGTCTTACAAAATCGAAAAATCTGATGCTGACGGGGTGTTGGTCACCATGGGTGATAAAAAGTATCGCCCGGAAGAGATTTCGGCGATGATTTTGTCAAAGTTAAAACGTGATGCCGAAGCTCAACTAGGTGAAAAAATTGAAGAAGCCGTCATTACCGTCCCGGCTTACTTCGACGACTCCCAACGCAAGGCCACTAAAGACGCCGGTGAAATTGCCGGCTTTAAAGTTCGTCGCATTATTAATGAACCAACCGCAGCCGCCCTGGCTTACGGCTTGAACAAAAAGAAAAATGAACAAGTGGTCGTTTACGACTTCGGTGGTGGTACCTTTGACGTTTCCGTTTTAGATATTTCCGGTGAAGACGGTGAACAAAGTATTGAAGTAAAATCAACCGATGGGGACTCACATATGGGCGGGGAGGATATTGACCAGGAAATTATCCAGTGGCTCTTAGCTGAATTTAAAAAAGAGACCGGCTTAGATATTTCCAAAGACCAACTAGCCCTGCAGCGCCTTAAAGAAGCCGCTGAAAAGGCGAAGCATGAATTATCAGTAGCAGTAGAATCGGAAATTAATATTCCATTTATTACTTCAGACTCCAGTGGCCCTCAGCATATGGTCAAGAAAATGACCAGAGCTAAACTGGAAGAATTGGCCGACTCTTATGTGTCTCGCTCGATTGATATTACGAGGCGCGCCGTCGAAGCTTCCGGCCACCAGCTCGCTGACATTGATGAAATTATTTTGGTTGGCGGTCAAACCAGGATGCCCGGCATTCAAGAAGCAGTTAAGAAACTATTTGGCAAAGAACCCAACCGGTCTATTAACCCAGATGAAGTAGTGGCTATTGGAGCGGCCGTTCAGGCGGGAATTTTCCAAGGCGATGTTAAAGATATTCTACTCTTAGACGTTACCCCTTTGTCTTTAGGAATCGAAACCTTGGGTGGGGTGGCGACCAAACTGATTGAAAGAAATACCACTATCCCGACATCTAAAAGCCAAGTCTTTTCCACCGCGGCTGATAATCAAACCTCGGTGGAAGTCCATGTGGTGCAAGGCGAGCGAGAAATGGCAACTGACAATAAAAGCTTGGGACGCTTTATCTTAGACGGCATTCCACCGTCACCGCGCGGACTACCGCAAGTGGAAGTGTCTTTCGACATCGACGCTAACGGCATTTTGTCAGTTAAGGCTAAAGATAAAACTTCCGGCAAAGAACAGTCTATTCGCATTGAAGCCCAGTCCTCGTTATCCAAAGAAGACATTGAAAAAATGAAAGCTGAAGCGGAAGCTCACGCGGAAGAGGATAAGAAAAAACGAGAACTAGTAGATGTCCGTAACACGGCCGACCAGCTGGTTTACACCACCGGTAAAGCTTTAACTGATGCTGGTGACAAAGTTCCGGCTGAGGTTAAGACCACCGTGGAAGAAAAAATCAAGGCTTTACAAGGGGTAAAAGACCAGGACGATCTAGAGGCCATCAAAACCGCCACCAGCGCCTTATCCACCGAAATGACTAAAATCGGCGAAGCTATGAGTAAAGCCACACCTGAATCACAAGCTGAAGTTAAACCGGAAAACGGCACCCCAGAGGGAAACGTGCGTGAGGCGGAGGAGGAAAAAGGGGAAGGTAGTAAGGAAGACAAGTAATTGTATGACCCCACCCTTTGTTTCAATTAGAAACCAAGGACGGGGTGTAATAAATTATAGTCGCCCGCTGTCTCCTTAATTTAAAAATATGTCCAAAGACTACTACAACATTCTAGGGGTTGATAAAAAAGCTTCGACAGAAGATATCAAGCGGCAGTTTCGTAAACTAGCCCACAAATATCACCCCGACAAATCCGGGGGGGACGAAGCCAAATTCAAAGAAATTAACGAAGCCTACCAAGTGTTATCCGACGACAAAAAACGCTCGGAATACGATATGTACGGCAATGTCTTTTCCGGCGGCCAACGTCCCGGGGGTGGCTTTGGTGGTTTCGGCAACGAGGGTTTTGACTTTTCCGGCGCCGGTGGGGGGCAGGGCTTTGAGTTTGACCTAGGTGATATTTTTGGTGACATTTTCGGTAGTGGCGGACGCACTAAACGGGGTCGCGATATTTCAGTGGATATTGAAATCAGTTTTGAAGAATCTATTTTTGGCACCGATCGCAAACTCCTGATCAATAAAGTTGGGGCTTGCGATACTTGCCAGGGCAAAGGCGCCGAGCCGGGTTCTAAACTTAAAACTTGTACCGTTTGTAACGGCAAGGGGAAAATTAGAGAAACCCGTCGCTCTTTCATCGGCTCAGTGGTGGTAAATTCCGTCTGCCATACCTGCCACGGCAAGGGTGAGATCCCCGAAAAAGCCTGTACCACTTGTAGTGGCTTGGGTGTACTGAAGAAAAACGAAGAAATCAAAATTAAAGTTCCACCCGGTATTGAGTCGGGCGAAATGATTCGTTTTTCTGGTAAGGGTGAAGCTATTCCAGATGGCCAGGCCGGTGACCTTTATGTGAAAATCCGCGTGGAGCCTCATAAGTTTTGGAAACGAGACGGTAGCGACCTGAAGATGGATCTAAATATTAAATTAACTGATGCTCTACTTGGTTCCAGCTACACGATTAAGACTTTAGAGGGGGATGATCTCAAGCTAAAAATCCCGGCGGGAATTTCTTTTGGGGAGGTCTTGCGGGTTAAAGACAAAGGGGTACCGATTGATAGTAAACGCCGGGGCCATCTCCTGATTCGCATCATCATCAACACCCCGCAAAAACTCAATAAAAAAGCCCAAAAACTGGTGGAAGAACTACGCGAAGAGGGGGTTTAGAGGTACCCTTTACAATTCTTCTACTTTATGCTATTATATTAGATAGTTGCCCCAGTTTTAGGAAAACGAAAGGAGGTCTTTGTGTTGAATAAAAATATACGTTTTATGTTGATGGCGCTTGGCTTGGTGGTAGTATTTTTCGTGATAGTTATAGCAAGCATTGCCATCTTAAAAGGCAGTGCTTCGCTCATCTTCCGCGATGAAAAGGGGACGGCTCTACCTTCTCAACCTTCCTCCCCAGGTACCGTTGAGGTCGTCGCGATCGACGAATGCTTCCCAAAGTATCAGGTAGGGGATGTTATCAATTTCCACCTACAAGTGCCCGAGGAAGCGTCCCCTGTGACCATTGTCGTCCAGTCACCAGATGCATCGAGGATTGAGTTTACCCTCGAGCAAAATGGCAACGTCAATGTCCAGAAAGAACTTTCCGGCGCATCAGGCGAAAGTTGGCGCGTGTTTCCTCGGACACCCGACCGGCAAACCACCCTCCTGCAAAAGGAGATGCCCAGCCGGATCGGAAAGGACGATAACCCGGTACGTTTTCTCATCACCGATGCTAACGGCGCCTCCTATGAGCCGCCACCCATCGCGGTAACAGTAGATTAGTATCGTTTGAGTTCCCGGCCCGGAAGCACTTTGCTTCCGGGCCGCTTTTTTTCTCTATCAATTATAATTAGTTGACACTTTCAGCTCATGTGCTATGAATTAAATATGATTCAGTGTTACCACAAATCAATTAAAGCCTCTATGACCGTCCTTACTGACGGCCGTTTTAGACTTTTTTCTGACTGTGGTAGTTCTAATAACTAAATAGTTATAGCAACAACCTAGAAACACCTCAGTCGGACGAAAGTACCACTGTGGTGTTTTTGTTTAGACGATAACCTAGGTCTTTGATAATGAAAGGAAAATTTATGAGTACAGTAAAGAGGGTATTGTACATGGTGGGTGATAAAGTATCGCTCGGAATATTGGTTCCCGAGGACGCCGAGCGCCTCGCCCACTGGGTCAACCAAGCGGAGCTGCGGCAATTCCTTAGTATCTACTTGCCGATGTCCCCGGGTCAGGAACGAGAGTGGATCGAGAACTTGCCCAAACGTCAGCCGAATGACTTTGTGTTTGCCATTGTGAAAAACGACGATCATCATACTCACATTGGAAACATTGGTTTACATCGCATCAACTATAAAGACCGTCGCTGTAGCGCGGGGATCTTTATCGGTGATCAAGCTGAGCGGGAAAACGGCCAAGGACGTGAAGTCGCCAAACTCCTAAAAATCTTTGCCTTCGATACGTTGAATCTCCGCAAGATCCAGCACGAAGCTATCGCCGCTAACCAGCGCAGTATTGCGCTCGCGAAATCGTTGGGAGGGATTGAAGAAGGTGTCTTCAAGGATCACTTTTACATTGACGGCAAGTATCACGATGTCGTTTCTTATGCGATCTTCAAGTCCGGGTTAAAACCTCGGTAACACCCTCGAAGCTAGCCCCTCTCACAGACATATGCCTGTGAGAGGGGCTTTTATAATCTTTAAGGCTAAGGTATAATTTGAAAATCATGCCTAAAAAAATCCTTCTCTCGGGCATCAAGCCTACGGGCCGACCTCATATTGGCAACTTCTTTGGAGCGATGAAGCAATTTGTCGACTTTCAAGACGAGTATGAATCTTATATTTTCATCCCAGACTACCACGCCCTAACCTCGGTCCAAGACCGGGAGAAAATGGCTAGCTATACCTTAGACCTAGCTATTGGCCTCCTAGCTATTGGCCTAGACCCCGCTAAAATCACTTTATTTAAACAATCAGATGTTCCAGAAGTGACCGAACTCACTTGGATTTTCAATTGTCTCACTACTATGCCTTACCTTATGCGCGCCCACGCTTTCAAGGATGCCGAGGCCAAAAACAAAGAAATTAATGTCGGAGTGTTTGATTACCCAATGCTAATGGCCGCCGACATTTTAATTCAAGATGCCGACATCGTACCCGTGGGCCAAGACCAAAAACAACACGTGGAAATTGCCCGCGATACGGCTGAAAAGTTTAATCGCACTTTTGGCGAAACTTTTAAACTACCCTCAAGTTTCATTCAACCAGAGGTATCAGTGGTACCCGGTATCGACGGTCGCAAGATGAGCAAAAGCTACAATAACCATATTCCGCTCTTTGCGGGTGACGACGAGGTTAAATCCCTAGTAGCCAAAATAGTCACCGACTCCAAAACTCCAGACGAACCGAAAGACCCGGCTACCGACAATGTCTTTGCCCTACACCGCTTGTTTAGTGAGGACCAAATTGAAGACCTAACCAGTCGTTATCAAGCTGGCACGATCGGCTACAAAGAATCTAAAGATATTTTAGCCGCTAATATTATTAAATTTATTACCCCTCTACGTACCAAGCGTGAGGCCATTGCCGGCGACACTGCTCACGTTCAAGCCATCCTCACCGAAGGTGGTAAGCGCGCCCGCGAGCACGCCAGCTGCAAGATGGCCGACGTCCGCCAAAAACTCGGCCTCTAATCTTTTTCATGGCTTCCAAATTAAAAAGTCACCATTTTAAAATTGGACTGGTTGTTATTCTAAATTTTCTCAAAGACAAGCGAAAAGAATCGTTGTTTATTTTAGGGTTGGGTCTCTTGTCGGCCATAGGTAATGGTGTAGTACCTTATATTACCGGTCGGCTGTTTGATAAAATCTTAGCCCCGGACGAAACACTACTCCTGGCTGGTTATCAATTTCCGCTCTACCTGGTCTTACTGGTCACCCTAGCTCTCATCCAACTAGTCTTGATTGTGGTGGAACATCGTAAATACCTTCTGCAATCAGCTTTTGGCTTCGACGGCCGATTTAGCTACCAAAGCGCCGCCTATGCCAAATTGCTAGAGCTCCCGGTTTCCTTTCACAAGAAGCGCAAAATAGGGGATATTACGACCAAAATTAATAGTGCCGGTATGGGAGTAGAGGTAATCACCGAACGCCTCTTAGGGGGCTTGGGACCTGAATTTTTGTCGGTCATCGTTGCTATTTTCTTTCTCCTTACCATTAACCCCGTCGTCGCTTTAGTGTCTTTTCTCGCTGTGGGGTTATACGTCATCATTGCTTACTTTTTTATTAAAGATAGTGCTAGTTTTCAAACCAAACTAATTAGAGGGTGGGGCCGAGCTTACGGCGATGTCCACGATGTGGTCAATAACATCCATACAGTAAAACAATCTGTGACCGAAACCTATGAACAGAAACGCCTCGGTCAGATTTTCAAGAAATTTATTTTACCTCACTGGCTAGGTATGGATATAATTTGGCAGACCTTAAACACTATTAAGGGTTTACTGGTTATTACTTTACAAATTATTGTCTTTATCTGGTCCATTAGGTTAGTGCTCGCCGGCACGATTACGATTGGGGAGCTGATCGCCTTCAATAGCTACTTGGCCATGTTATTTGCTCCTTTCACCACCCTGATGAATATGTGGCGTATAATTCAAAATGGTTTGCTGGATATTGCCGCTGTTGAAAAGATCCTGGCTCTACTACCGGAAAACTACCACCCAGCCAACCAGGTGCCCTTAGAGGCTATTCGCGGACAAATTGCCTTTCAAGATGTCAGCTACTACTATGAGAAAGACAAACCGGTGTTAAAGAAAATTAGTTTTGAAGTGCCGGCCGGGCAAGTGGTGGCGCTGGTAGGGGAATCAGGGGTGGGTAAAAGTACGCTGATCGATTTATTATCTGCTTACGACTTTCCACGCCAAGGTAAAATCCTAATCGACGGCCATAATATTAAATCATTAGATATAAAATTTCTGCGTTCAAAAATTGCCGTGGTGCCTCAAGAAGTGGTACTGTTTAATGATACAGTAAAAAAGAACATTGCTTACGGGAATTTTAAAGCCACGGAAGAGGAAATTGCCACCGCCGCTAAAAATGCTCATGCTTATGACTTCATTCAAAAATTCCCAAAGAAGTGGAAACAAATTGTCGGAGAGCGGGGTGTCAAACTATCAGTGGGCCAAAAACAGCGTATTGCTATAGCTAGAGCGATTTTACGCAATCCCTCTATTTTAATCCTAGACGAACCCACTTCCGCCCTCGATGCCAAGTCGGAACGAATCATTCAGGAGTCATTAAATAAGCTAATGTCTGGTCGCACTACCTTTATTGTAGCTCATCGTTTATCGACTGTCCGCCAAGCTAATTTAATTCTGGTCTTCGATGAAGGCCAGATTGTTGAACGCGGTACCCATGATGAACTAATCAACCTAACTGGTGGCCGCTACCGCGAGCTGTACGAACTCCAAATCGGCTTGCATCAGTAAGTATCAAGAGAAATTGCTTCTACATAAACTAAGCTTATGTGAGGTAGTAGTTGTGGTATAATATAGTGGGCTTGTGGCTTTAAAGAAAAGTGTTATAGTGAGTAAGTAAGCCTGTGATCCGGCCGACACCGGGGAGGCGAGGGAAGAACCGGTTAGGGAAGCTTTAAGGCGGACTGCGGGTCGCCTACGAAATAAGCTTCGGCGGACCACAGTAGAACCCTCAAGGAGTAATCAAGATATAAACCAGGGTGGCACCGCGGCCTCGAAACCGCCCCTGCGAATTTATTATTTACTAAATAAATTCGGAGGGGCGTTTTTGTATCCCTTCGACAAAATATTATGGAACGAACTTATATTAAAGATCTTAAAAAAAAAGTCGGGGCAGAGGTTTTACTAAAAGGCTGGGTCGACATCAGACGTGACCACGGTAAACTAATTTTTATTGATCTGCGGGACGTCTCCGGACAAGTGCAGATGGTAGTCTTGCCCAACCACACCGAGGCTCACACGGCAGCGGAAGCCATCCGGCCCGAGTGGGTGGTAGAGGTGACTGGCACTGTTAACCAAAGGCCAGAAAAAATGGTGAAAGCCGGTGTCTTAAATGGAGATTTGGAATTGGAAGTCACCGGAATTACGGTTGTAGGTACAGCTAAAGAATTACCATTTGAAAAAGAAGCCGATCTAAACTTTGACACTTATTTAGATCACTTACCCTTAACTCTAAGAACTGAAAGGTCTAAAAGTATTTTTCGCATTCAAGCTTCAATTATTCAGGCTTTTAGGGAATATTTAGTGGCTCAAAATTTTACAGAGATTCAAGCTCCTAAACTCATTGGTGATGACGCGGAAGGGGGAGCCAACTCCTTCAATATTGAATATTTTGGCCACACTGCTCACTTAGCTCAAAGTCCTCAGTTTTATAAACAAATTATGGTTGGTATCTTTGAAAAAGTTTTTACCACCGGAAACGTTTATCGAGCAGAAAAACACAGCACAACCCGCCACTTAAATGAATACACCAGCTTGGACCTGGAAATGGGGTTCATAGACTCCTTCAGGGATATTTGCTCTACAGAGAATAAACTACTAGCTCATATTATGAAGAAACTCTCGGAGACCCGAAGTGAAGACTTTAAAGCCCTCGGCTCAACAATCCCCACAGTTCCAGACTCCATTCCAACTCTTAAACTCAGGGAGGCCCAAGCCATAATAAAGAAGGAATTCGGTGAAGATTGTTCTAATGAACCCGACCTTGAACCACAACACGAAAGGTGGATTTGTGAGTATGCTAAAAAAACTTGGGACTCCGATTTCATTTTTATCACTCACTTTCCACTATCCAAACGTCCGATGTATACCTACGAAGACCCAGCTGACCCAGGTTATGCAGCCGGATTTGACCTTCTGTTTAGAGGAATTGAAATTACGACCGGCGGCCAACGTATTCACGACTATGATAATCTGGTGACCGCTATTAAAGGAAAGGGCTTGGAACCAGAAAAGTTCTCTTATTACCTCCAAGCCTTTAAATTTGGAATGCCTCCTCATGGTGGACTAGGTTTAGGGCTAGAGCGTCTAACAGCCAAGCTGATTGGATTAGACAATGTTAAAGAAGCAACCTTATTTCCCCGAGATCTAAATCGAATAGATAATCTATTATCTAAATAGGTTTAATTAATTGGCAACAATTCGTCGGTTTAGTAATAATAGCTTTCCCGAAAACCGGGGGGGGGCTTAATGATGGACTCGCCGGCCCCCGTCAAAGTTGAACAGTTAACGGAACTTGGGCTAAAAATTGATCGAAAATAAGTCTACTCGGCTCCTGGATTGGATCCTCTAGTTCATCTATTGACAAATTCTACCTGTTTGTTATAATCTAAATAGATAGTTATTATTACTGACAAGCGGTCGGACGGGCTCATCCATTCCCATTCATCCTTTTTCGTCTGTTTTTTCCGTCCGACCGCCGTCAGTTTATGGCATTTAAGCCCTCCTCAGCGACTCAACCAGTCCGTACCCAAGCCAAAGGGTCGAGTCGCTTCACTAAAGGCCCTAGTAGTTGTGGAATGACTCCCTTACCCCGAGTCAACCCACGCCGTACTCTAGGGCCTTTTCTTTTTGTCTAAAGGCTATAAAAAAGCTATATTACTAAGTAACTATGAGCGAAAAATTTTCTACTAGAATTGGAGACTTCGAGGGGCCACTGGATCTCTTACTTCAACTGATTGAAAAAAACCAACTACACATCAGCCAAGTCAGTATTGCCCAAGTGGCGGACGACTATATCGCCTATATCACGAACCTGTCTAATTTGCCCAAACGCGAAGCGGCAGATTTCTTAGTGATTGCTTCCACTTTAATGCTGATAAAATCAGCTTCACTTTTACCTAGTCTAAACTTGCTACCAGAAGAAGAGAGGGGCGCAGAAGAATTAGAACTCAGGCTCAAACTATACCAACAAATGCAAACAGCCAGTTTGGATATTAAACAGTTGTTTGACCATCAACCCGTTTTCTGGCCGCTACCGCGACGGAACTATGAGCCAGTTTTTGCTCCCAGTGCGGAACTCGTAGTTGATAATCTGACAAATGTAATTTTAAAATTACTAGCCGCTTTACCTAAGATAAGCAATCTACCCCAAATTGCGGTCAAAAGGGTCATCAGTCTACAGGAAGCGATGGAAAAATTAATTCAAAGAATTGAAAGAGCTTTATCACTTAAGTTCAACGATTTTGCTCCCCGTAATCGAGCCGAAAAAGTAAACATTATTGTCAGCTTTTTGGGTATGCTAGAACTGGTAAAACAGGGAATGATCGAGGTTAACCAAAACGCTCATTTTGAAGACATTGATATGCAGAGTCTAAACCCCACTTTGCCTCGATACTAAACTTTTAGTCCAATTTGTCAAAAGAGTCTTAAAAACGTATAATTTACCCACCTCGACATGGAGCTCGCCCCCAAAATTGAAGCTATTCTTTTTTACAAAGCCGAGCCGGTTAGCTTGTCTTGGTTAACCAAGATCCTGGAGGTTAAGCTCGAGGAAATAGAGGTGGCTTTGATTAGTTTAGAATCAGATCTTACTGCCCGTGGTCTACAACTAGTTCGACATAATGAGAACGTGGCTTTAGGAACAGCTTCCGCCACTAGCGACCTGATAAGTAAAATTACGCAAGAGGAGCTATCGAAAGATTTGGGTCGAGCCGGTTTGGAAACTCTGACCATTGTGCTTTATCGTGCTCCAATAGCCCGCAGTGAAATCGATTATATTCGAGGAGTCAACTCCAGTTTCATTTTACGGAATCTAATGATTCGCGGTTTGGTGGAAAGAAAACCCAATCCAAACGACAGTCGCAGTTTCGTCTACCAGCCCACTTTAGACTTACTCGCTCACCTAGGACTTACTCGGATCGAGGAGTTACCTAATTTTGATAAAGTCCAAGCCGAAATTAAACAATTTTTTACTGACAAAGAAAAAAATGATGACTAACCCAAAAATCTACCTCCGACTAATTGCCCTCGGAACCAGCACGCTGATTGTAGTTTTTACCTTCTTGTGGTTACCTTCCTGGCCAGCCGTTTCCCCACCAGTAGTGGCCGCTGAAACTGCTCCGGTAAAAACTGATCCGGCCGCCTTTTTTGCTAATCTTAATTTAGAAGCGAAAGCGGTCATGGTTTGGGATGTCGAAAATCGGCAAGTTTTATATGAGAGTAACGCTGACCAGCAGTTACCCCTAGCTTCAATTACTAAAATTATGACGGCCTTAGTAGCGGCCGATATTTTTGCTGACAGTGATTTAATTACCATTAGTCCGAGTGCTTTGGCTGGGGGTAGTAACGCTGGCTTACTAGAAGGGGATACTTGGACTTTCAAAGATCTAATAGACTATAAATTAACTACGTCCTCCAACGGAGCCTCCAGTGCCATCGCCGAAGCAGCTAATCAAAAAACAAATAACGACTTTATAACCCGCATGAATAGTACTGCCTCCACCTTAGGTTTAGACAAAACCTATTTTATTAACGCCACCGGCCTAGACGTGGGCGAGCTTTACGGTGGATCTTATGGTAGTGCCCGAGACATAGCCATCCTCTTGTCTCACATCATTACCAGAAAACCGGACTTGATGACGGCCACTACCAAAAGCTCAATCAACCGAACTTCCCAAAGTGGACGAACTTATACCGGGAAAAACACCAATGATATCCTCAACCAAATACCAGGCTTACTGGCCTCTAAAACCGGTTATACTCTAGCGGCTGGCGGCAATTTGGCTATCGCCTTCGATGCCGGCTTACGCCAACCGGTCGTCATTGTAGTTTTAGGCTCCAGCTTAGATGGGCGCTTTAGAGATGTGTTGAAACTAACTGGAGCCACTTTTAATTATTTTTCTAATTAGAAATTAAAACCATGATGTTAAGTATAGTCAAAGTGTTTGCCCCAACAGCTATCGCCTTCTTTTTAGGTATTGCTATGACACCGGTTTTGACTCATTACTTATACAAACATCGCTTGTGGAAAAAGAAGTCGGGGAAAGTTGCTCCCGACGGCCGCGACACGCCCATCTTCAACAAACTCCACGCTCATAAAGAAACAGGCACCCCACGAATGGGCGGCATTATTATTTGGGCCAGTGCTCTTTTAACCATTGCTGTCATCTGGATTATCTCTCAAATTTTTCCAACCGACATTACCACTAAACTGGACTTCTTAAGTCGTAATCAAACGTGGCTACCACTGTTTACCTTACTGGTTGCCTCCGGTCTCGGCTTGGTGGATGATTGGCTGCAAATCCGAGAACCCAAAGACGGTCAGAACGGGGGGCTGTCTTTCAGTCGCCGTTTGGTAGTAGTAACCGCCCTAGGTTTGGGTGCCGGTTGGTGGTTTTACTATAAATTAGGCGTCAGCACTATTCACATCCCTTTTGGCGCTGATTTAGAGGTTGGTGTCTGGCTCATTCCCATTTTTATCGGAATTATGCTAGCCCTTTTTTCTAGCGGAGTCATAGACGGAATCGATGGCTTGTCGGGGGGTATTATGTCGATTATTTTTGGGGCTTACGCCGGAATTGCTTTTTTTCAAAATCAAATCGACTTGGCCGCTTTTTGCGCGGTAATTATGGGGGGCACACTGGCTTTTTTGTGGTTTAATATCCCGCCGGCCCGATTTTATATGTCAGAAACAGGCATTCTCGGACTAACTACCACTTTAACAGTAGTAGCTTTTTTAACCGACTCCGCCTTGTGGCTACCGATTATTGCTTTTCCTTTATTTATTACTTCACTATCGGTGGTAATTCAATTGGTTTCCAAAAAACTTCGCCACGGTCGCAAGATTTTCTTGGTCGCTCCTGTTCATCATCACTTTGAAGCCATTGGCTGGCCAGCAGCCAAAGTGGTGATGCGCTACTGGGTAGTAGGAATCATTACCGCTATTATTGGTATGATTTTGATTCTCCTAGATAAATAAAATGACCACTCGCCTCACTGCTAAAAATCAAAGTCGAACTTTTTTAATTTTGATTCTGACAATCTCAGTGGTTGGTTTTTTTATTTTTCTGTCAGCTTCACTGGGAATGGTAGGCAGTGAAATTAGTGGCTTCATTAAGGTTGGTCTAAAACAGTTAATGGTGCTTCTAGGGGGCTTGGTCCTGATGGTTTTACTCTCAAACTTAAATTATAAACATTGGCGGCAATGGTCTTTACCACTGTTGGTGGTCGCTCTGGGGGCCACTGCTTTGGTTTTTATTCCCGGTTTAGGAGTAGATTCCGGCGGGGCTACTCGCTGGATCGGCCTCGCCGGTTTTACGGTTCAACCAGGGGAGTTACTTAAGCTAGGCGTTATAATTTACTATGCCGCTTGGCTTTCCTCCGCCAAAGCTAGGGCTGGCACTTTTACTAAAGGCGTAATGCCTTTACTTATCCTGCTTGCCCTAGCCGGGTTACTACTACTTAGCCAGCCCGACACTGGTACTTTTCTCGTAATTGCTTTAGCAATGGTCTGCCAGTTTATAGTGGCCGGCGGTAAGTGGCGACACTTAGTACTCCTGGCTCTAATCGGTGCTATAGCCCTAGGGTCACTGGTGGCCACTAGGCCTTACCTACGCAGTCGGTTGGCTACCTTCTTAGATCCAGCCGCCGATCAGCTTGGTTCTTCATACCAAATAAATCAATCCCTAATTGCCATTGGTTCTGGGGGAGTTTTTGGTCGAGGGTTTGGTCAAAGTTTACAAAAGTTTAGCTTCTTGCCTCAACCGATCGGGGACTCCATTTTTGCGGTCGCGGCTGAGGAATTTGGTTTTGTTGGCTCCCTGGTCATCATACTTTTATTTTTACTTTTTATGATTACCGGACTTAAAATTGCGGCTCGAGCGCCCGATACTTTTGGTAGACTTATCGTACTAGGGCTTGTTATACTCATAGTGTCACAATCCTTTATAAACATTGGAGCAATGTTGGGACTTTTGCCCTTAACTGGTGAGCCTTTAATTTTTGTGTCGCAAGGAGGTAGTGCTCTCTTGTTTGGCCTGGTGGCCGCCGGAATTATATTAAACGTCTCACGCCACGAAACCAAAGCCATTAAATAATACTCTCGAGATGAGAACGAATTCCATTATTAACCAACTGCCACCGCTAAATTTAAAATTATTAATAGTGGTGACTAATTTTTCATAAAGATGCGAATTTTATTTACCGGTGGGGGCACGGGGGGACATTTTTACCCCATCATTGCGGTGGCCGAGGAACTACGAGCCGTCGTTTATGAAGAAAAGCTGGTCGGATCCAAGCTCTACTTCATGTCGGACAAGCCCTATAATGAAAAGTTGTTATTAGAAAACGATATTCGCTTCGTAGTGGCCGCCGCCGGCAAGTGGCGTCGCTACTTTTCCATTTTAAATTTTACCGATTTATTTAAAATTGGTTTTGGTATTGGGCAAGCCATTTGGAAAATGTTTTGGATTTACCCCGATGTAATTTTTAGCAAAGGCGGTTATGCGAGTGTACCGGCCGTCTGCGCTGGCCGAATCTTAGGGATTCCTATTTTTATTCACGAGTCTGACTCCCAACCTGGTCGAGCTAATTTATGGGCCGGAAAATTTGCCCAGCGTATCGCTTTGTCATACGAGGAAGCAGCCAGCTATTTCGAGACCAAGAAAACGGCGGTCGTCGGCAATCCACTGCGCCGAGAAATTTTAAATCCCATTCCTCAAGGAGCCAAAAAATTTCTTAAACTGGAAGAGGATTTACCCATTATCTTGGTTTTAGGTGGTTCACTTGGATCGCAGTGCATTAATAATGTTCTGCTAGAATCTCTACCGGAACTACTGGAGTCTTACCAAATAATTCACCAAACCGGTAAACAAAATTTTGCTGATGTAAAAGCCCGCACTCAAGTTATATTGAAAGATAACCCCAACTCCAAGCGTTACCAAACGTTTGAATATTTAAATGACCTAGCGATGCGAATGGCCGCCGGAGTGGCCGACTTGGTTGTTTCCCGGGCCGGATCCGCCATCTTTGAAATTGCACATTGGGAAATTCCGGCTATTATTATTCCCATTCCAGAGACCATTAGTCACGACCAACGGAGCAACGCTTTTACTTATGCCCGCTCCGGTGGAGCGGTAGTAATCGAAGAAAATAATTTGTCACCTTCGGTCTTAACCTTAGAGATAAAACGTATTTTGACAGATCCACGACTGGCGGCCGAAATGCAGATCGGGGCCAAGAATTTTGCCCGGCCGGAAGCCGCTCGCCTGATTGCTAAAGAAATTTTAGACATTGCCATCCAACATGAAATCTAACCAGTCTATAGTTACACGCTTTGCCCCCAGTCCCACCGGACTTTTACACGCCGGTAATTATCGAACGGCCGTTTTTGCCTACCTATTTGCCCGCCAACATAAAGGTAAATTCATTTTACGCCTTGAAGACACTGACCGTGAGCGCAGCCGGCCGGAATACGAGGCTAATATTTTAGACAGTCTAAGTTGGCTAGGGCTAGAGTATGATGAGTTACACCACCAATCTAAGCGAAGTGAACATCACCGGGCTTATTTAGAAAAAATGATCGCCGGTGGCCAAGCTTATATCTCCAAGGAAACTCCGGTTAAAGAAGGGGGACGCAGTGAAGTCATTCGTTTCAAAAATCCCAATCGGACAGTGACTTTTACTGACCTCATCCGCGGTGAAATAATTTTTGACACCACCGAGCTGGGAGATTTTGTGATTGCCAAATCTTTAGATGAACCCCTCTTTCACTTGGCCGTGGTAGCCGATGATGCCGACTTAGGTATCACTCACATCATCCGAGGTGAAGATCACATTTCCAACACTCCACGTCAGATATTAATCCAAGAAGCTATCAACGCTCCCACCCCTTTGTATGCTCACTTGCCACTAGTCTTGGCTCCAGACCGCTCTAAACTCTCCAAGCGCAAAGGGGCCCTAGCCTTAACCGAGTACCGCAAGCAAGGCTATTTACCGGAAGCCCTCCTTAACTTTATGACCATGCTCGGCTGGAACCCTGGTACCGACGAAGAAGTTTTGTCTAAGGCCGAGCTAATGGAAAAATTCAACTTGTCTAAAGTCCAAAAGGCTGGTGCCATTTTCAATGAAGAAAAACTGCGGTGGTTCAACCGAGAGCATTTGCGCCGCCGCCCGGCCGGTGAGCTAAAACAGCTGGTTTTAGCTAAAATTCCCAACTTAAGCTCTTTGCCTGAAATAAGTCTAGAACGCCTGTTACCGGTTATTTTAGAGCGAGTAGAGACTATAGCAGACCTTGACCGGATGAAAGAAGAGGGGGAGTGGGATTACTTCATTGAAACCCCCACGATCTTACCTGAACTTTTAAAAACCCCAAAACACCTACCAGCTTTAGTCAATATTTTAGAGCAAGTCCCAGTTGAAAAATTTACTGCCGAAGTCATCAAGGAGACGGTGTGGGATTTTGCTACTAAAGAGGGGAGGAGTGAGGTGCTGTGGCCGATGCGAGTGGCCTTAACCGGCCGAGCCAAATCACCAGATCCCTTTATCGTAGCGTCTATTTTAGGTAAAGAAAAAACGATCAATCGGTTAAACCAAGGAATAGTACTTATCGGAGACGTTAATTAGACGAACGAATAGATCTAAGACTTTGCCCTTGGGTTTAATACCCTTTATAATAGGGCTATGAATGCTCGATATTTTAAATATACTGCTTGGTGTCTGTTTTTTTTGATAATTCTCGTCCTTACACCGCAAACCAACGCTCAATCAGTGGATGAGCTGAAAAACCAAATCACTTCCAAAAATAGTGAAATCGCTCAACTGGAAAAAGAAATTGCCGAGTATCAGAAAAAAATTGCCGCCACCAAAGGCCAGTCTAGTACTCTAAACGCCGAGTTGGCGCGCCTAGAGAGCTCGAAGAAAAAATTGGAAACCGACGTGGCTTTAACTCGTAAAAAAATCAGTGCTACCGAACTAACCATTAAAAAGCTAGGTAGTGAAATAGCCACTAGCGCTAGTAAAATTGAAACCAACCACCTAGCCGTGGCAGCGGCTTTACGAGAAATGAAAGACGCTGATACTTTCAACTTCACGGTCGCCTTTTTAAGTAATGACACTTTGTCCGATTTTTTAAACGACTACGCCACCCTGGAATCTTTTCGCGGTAAACTCGAGGCCCAGATTTTAGAGCTTAAAAAGACTAAAACTACCTACGAAAAACAAAAGAGTGAATCGGAAGAAGAAAAACTAGCTTTGACTTCACTCCAATCAAAATTAGCCGACCAACGACAGATTGTCACTCAGAACCAGTCAGAGAAAAGCGTTTTACTGTCCCAAACTAAAGCCCAAGAGGCTAGCTACCAGCAACTCCTGGCCGACCGCATCGCCAAGAAAAATGCAGTGGAGGCGGAAATTAGGAAAGCTGAAGATGCTTTAAACCTCATTGTTAACCCGGGATCCCTGCCGGCCACCGGGCGGGGAGTAATTAAGTGGCCTTTTGATAAAGTAGTAGTGACTCAATACTTTGGCAACACTCCTTTTGCCACCGCTAACGCCCAGATTTATAAGGGAGCTGGTCATAATGGTATAGACCTGGCGGCGGCCGTGGGAACCCCGGTCAAAGCGGTTCTAGACGGAACAGTGATTGGGGTAGGAGATACCGACTTAACCTGTCCGCGAGCCTCTTATGGTCGCTGGGTGATGGTGAGGCATAATAATGGCCTCTCGAGCGTTTACGGTCATCTTTCCCTACCGAAAGTAGTTGAGGGTCAGACAGTAAAAACCGGTGACATCGTAGCTTATAGTGGCAACACCGGCTACACTACCGGGCCACACTTGCACTTCACTCTCCTCGCGACCCAAGGCTCCCAAATCGGTTCCTTGCAGTCTAAGGTGCCCGGTTGCGGGGTTTACCGAATTCCCTTGGCCACTAAAGAAGCAGTTCTTAACCCTTTATCTTATCTATAAAATAGAGTAAATAATTATTAATCACTTTTTGAAACATTAATCTATGGCTTCCAAGCAAAACTCAGGCGGTTTTATCAAAATTATCCTAATCATTATTGTTCTGGTGATTGTGCTGGGAATTTTTAAAATTGACCTAAGAGCCATAACGGATTCAGAAGTTACCCAGCGAAATATGGACGTCATAAAAGAAGCGGGGGATAAAGTCTGGGTTTTTGGCCTCCATGTGTGGGAAAATTACATTAAAGAGCCGGCTTTATGGGTCTGGAATCAGGTCGTTTTGGAACAAATTTGGCCGATCATATCAGATTGGTGGACCAGTCATTAGCTAAAAAACCCTTTAAATATAACGTTTTTTTGCCATCTAAAAACGCTTGACAATGGTCGAGCCCCTTGCTATAATATTGACAGTTACTTACATTGTGTGTGATAGTATGTAACTCTTAAATTCACCATCACGCAAAACACTGCAAAGTGTTTTTTTCTTTGGAATCCGCTTCCCACTACAAGTGGCGGACTCTGAAGTTTAAAATTTAGCCCTACGGCTTATTTTACGAACTTTACAAATAGGCTTGGCAAGCCTTATAGCTGTCACAAATATTACTCCTACCACTGCCGGTGTTCCGGTTTCGACCGCGACCGCCGACCAGGTAGAAGTTGCGCAACTTGTCACTGAGTCCGAAGTAGCCCCAACCCAAAGTAATTCAGATTTATCGATTCCTGAGCTAATTGCAATACATAGTAAGGAACAAGGGGTTGATGTGAAACTGGCTCAAGCAATTGCATTTTGTGAAAGCACCAATCGTCAATTTATTGACGATAATATGACTCCGTTACGCGGTCTTCATAATCCACTAGACGTCGGTATCTTTCAAATTAATGAGAAGTACCACCTCGAGAAAAGTCAGGAGCTTGGCTTTGATATTTACACCATCACGGGTAATATCGACTATGCTCTCTGGCTCTTAAAAAACGGGGGTTCCCGTCACTGGAATTGGAGCCGACCGTGCTGGTCTCAGAAAATAAACCCTGTCGCTTAAACCCGACAGGGTTTATTGGTTGCCGAGAATACCCGGTCGGCTGCTTGTCTGCCTTTGGCTGAGGTGGCAGGCTTGGTTAAATATTAAGTACCAAATTGCCAATTTAATAAAATTATCGTTATAATAGACAGCTGATGGAACGAGCTAGTTAACTCAACTTCCATCCTAGGAGCGGCCAATTACCTTCATCATCTGTTGTGCGGCCGCTTTTTACATTTAGACTAATTCCGGTCATTCTTTATGTTTTATTTAGACGTCGAACAGTGGAAAGAGGATTTACTAAACCTATTTAAACATCTGCCCAGCATCATCGCCTGGGTCTTTTACTTGATTTACAAAAAAATTGAGAACAAATTCCACCCAAAAACTTAATTTCATCCGTCTCAATTTTATTATTTAAATGTCTTACGTCGCAAAATCTATATTGTGCGACGTTATATTAAAAACTCAGGAGCTGAACCTCTCCCTCTAATTATCTGATACCCAACCCCCTACCCCGATCTACCTATCCAGTACGATCGTCTAAGATAAGGGGGTTCCCCGATTTAATATTATTTATATTAACCCTTGTTTGGTACCAGTTGTCTCCCCCGCCGACCGGTAGGGAAGTGAGTGGTAATTTTTTACAGATTAAGATTTCGGCTTTATCACCAACCACTCCCCTTGCATTTTGGAGAAAAAAATGGACAATTAAATTTGGTGCACTTGGGTCTCTCAATAAAAAAGGATGGGATCTATATGGTAGCTAAGTCGCGCGGGAAGAATACTGGTCCTAAAACCAATTGCTTTCATCGTCGTCGGACCCACCAAGGTCCACTTCCCAACCCCAGCGCGGAGGTCGCGGACTTCCGCTACAAGGTGACGGAGGTTTACCCTCCGCCTGGAACGAACCGGGGTCCGAATAAGAAGTAGGCCCCCTTTCGTCTGAAGCCTCGCCCAACGTGCACCGGCGAGGCTTTTTTCTTACCCTTAATTAAACCTAATAAAATAAGTAGCACCCTTAGAAAACTATAACCCCGGGCAATTTTTGGCCGGGCTATAACCGGCTAATTCAGCTTCTTCTTTAGTAGCAAACCAGACCTTATTCCCCTCCTTGATAGTGACGGCCGACGGGCACCACGGGAAATGGTATTTAGTCCCACCTTTAGAACCCACATATTTTCCGGTAGCCAGCCCTGGGGCTTCACTGGTATTAGTCGTATTGTTAGACTCGGTTATCGGCAAGGTAGCCGGTTCAATGACTCTAACTGGCACTCGATTTTCCTCTAATTTTGTTAAGCGCCCCAAACCAAAAGCCAGGGCGGCGGTCAAAATAATCAGTAAAATAATAAAAATATCTTTTTCCCATTCCCCCAGCCAAGCCCTAAGGGAGGCTACCTGGTTAGGGCTCGGGCCCTTGATTTTTTCGACTATATCTCTTATACTCATTTGGTACTTATTATAGATTATAGAACTACCAACCAGCAAATCCTAACCATTAATCCTCATGGCCCATAGAAAAGCCGGCGGTTCGGCTAAAAACCTTAGAGATTCCAATCCAAAATATTTAGGCACCAAGCTCTACGATGGTGAGGATGCCAAACCGGGAGCCATCTTGGTGCGTCAGCGCGGTACCAAGGTCCTACCTGGCACCAATGTTAAAGTGGGCAAAGACCACACTATTTTTGCCGTAGCCCAAGGTAAAGTCAAATTCACCGAGAAAAGAAAGCTGTCTTTCAATGGCCGAACCAAAGTCCACAAGGTAGCCAACGTGGTAACTAAATAATTTAAATTTTTTCCCATCAAAAAAACTGCTCTTTCGAGCAGTTTTTTTGATGGGGTTATTAATTTAAATATTCTAACTCTCTGCTTCAATAATCACTTCCACTTTACTACCCTCCCCTATTTCAACTTCGTGGATACCAGTAGTTTTCAAAGCTTTACCTAAGTGAATCAATTCGAGATCAACGTCCAAATTATACTGAGCTTTCAGAGCCTCCGCTATATCCCCCTTGCCCACTCCGGCAAATAAGTGCCCCTCTTCATTAGCTTTGGCCATAAGGCTAATACTCTTAGTGGGCAGGGCTTCTATCGCGAGCTTGAGGGCTTCTTTTTGCTTCGAGAAACCAGCTAAATGTTTTTCCCTTAAATTGGTTAATTTGGCCTCAGGCATAATCCCCGGCATAACTGCCTTGCCGCGAGGTAATAAAAAGTTCCGAGCGTAACCGGCGGCTACCTCTTTCTCTTCATATTTTTTGCCCAATTTTGCTACATCCTGCATCAGTACTACCTTCATATATGTGCTTGATTTAAAAGTAAAAAGTAGCTAGATCATAGCTTATTTAAACCCCCTTGTCCATAGGTCTATTGTCCCAACAGCAACTGCACCGCCTTGTCTAATTGGTGGTCACGGCCAGCCTCGTAATCCTCGGCTGAGAGCTCTACTACCACCGCCGGAGTTAGACCTTCTTTAGAGATTGATACGCCTTTGGGGGTCAGCCAACGGGCAATGGTTACCTTTAAGGCCGTTTCCCTAGTGACCGGCACCAGCTCTTGAACCGAACCTTTACCAAAAGTTTGTTCCCCCACCAAAGTGGCTATGTCATATTCCGAGAGGGCCCCAGCCAAAATTTCTGACGCCGAGGCACTACCCCGATCTACCAGCACTATCATTTTAAGATCATCGGTGAAAGCATTATAACCCTTACTGCGATAAGCCACGTCCTTGGCTCCCTCGCCTCGATGTTCCCAGACCACTACCTTGCCCTCCGGCAAAAACCAACTCGCCATATCGACTGCCGCATCTAAGTAACCCCCAGGGTTGCCCCGTAAGTCTAAAACCAAGCGGTCGGTCCCGGTCGCTTGGAATTTAAGCAAGGCTTGGCGGAATAAATCAGGCGAGTTAGCGCTGAAATTATAGAGTCGGATCACAAATACTTGCTCCGGCAAAAGCTCGGTCTCGATCGTGGGGATTTCAATAATATCGCGCTTGACTTGAATGTCTTGCGGTTCCGATCCGGCCGCTACCCGCAAAATAGTTAACTTAACCACCGTCCCCCGCTCCCCTCTAATATTACTAACCGCTTCATCTACCGACATTTCCGACGTCAACTCGCCATCAATACTTAAAATTTTATCCCCAGCTTGAATCCCGGCTCGCTTGGCCGGAGTGTTAGGTAGAGGGGCCACCACTGTCAAGATACCATCCTTAACCCCAATCTCCATCCCCACCCCACTAAAGTTACCCGAAATATCTTCTTCAAATTGCCGTTTTTCGGTCGGAGGTAAGAAAACAGTGTACGGATCCCCAAGGGCCGCGGTCATCCCGGAAATAGCCCCCCACAAGCGATCCTCGGTCTTGGTTTCGATAGTGCTAGTGCCGTTGCTATTAACATATTTTTCATCCAAGAGGGTCCAAGCTTCCCAAAATGGTGAGAAATCAACCGTATCCGGTTTCAGGGTTTCTAAGTCACTTAAACCACTCACCCGTTCAATAGCGGGCCCCCGCCGCTCCCCCAACTGCCAGCCACTCCAAAAGGTGGCCCCTAAAATAACCAGCACGAGTAGTAAGGTAAAAGTTGTACCAAGATAACGCTTCATAAATTTAAGTCTATCTAGTTTAACACATTCCTGCCCCAAGCCCCAAAACTGCTTGTCGAGAACTTTGGTTAAGACTATAATTACTTCATATGATACGACAATTTAAACACCAGGACATTACCTGGATCGATGTTTCAGTCCCAACGGCTGAAGAGCTTAATCAGCTGTCTCGCGATTATGAGCTTCATTCTCTAGTCGAAAACGAGCTATCCTCCCCTAGTCCACGGTCGCGTTTAGACAGTTATGAAAAGTATCTTTATCTGATTCTCCATTTCCCCGCCACCAATGCTTTGGATCAAACTTTGCCGGCTCCGCACAAAGTTGATACTAATGAGATTGATTTCATTATCGGTCAAAAATTTCTCATCACTATTCATTATCAACCAATTCAATCTCTCGATGAGTTTAGTGAGATTTTTGAAACGACATTAACACCGGATTACGCGGCCAAAAAAGCCCACGCCGGCTATCTTTTTTTTCACATTCTGATCAAACTTTACCAATCGCTGGATAAAAATTTGGAAATTTTAAATTCAGAATTAAAAAAAATTGAGAAGAATATTTTTGCCGGTCAAGAAAAAGCCATGGTCCGCGTCCTGGCCGACCTACATCACGAGCTCCTAGACTTCCGCTGGGCCCTAAAATCGCACACTGACATCTTGTCGCAACTTGAAGATGATACCACCGAATTTTTCGGGGCTGACTTTAGGTTTCATCCAAAACTAATTCGCTTGGCCTACAATCGCGTCAACACTGCTTTGAGTAATTTACAGGAAATGTACAATGACCTACGAACCACCAATGATTCCCTCCTCACAATTAAAACCAACGAAATAATGAAAGTTTTAACCATCATGGCTTTCATTACCTTCCCCTTGTCAGTTTTAACTTCTACTTTCGGCATGAACACTGTTAGCACCCCAATCCTGGGGGCTCGCCACGATTTCTGGATCATTGTTGTCATTATGCTAACAGCCGTAGCCACTATGTTTGGCTTTTTCCGCTATAAAAGATGGATTTAGCTATGCCCCGCTCCCCTCTTTTTTTCTACAATACTTTAAGTCGAAGTAAAGAAGAGTTTACCCCGCTTAACCAGGGCGAAGTTGGTTTGTATTCTTGCGGCCCCACAGTGTATGACTATGCTCATATTGGTAACTTACGGTCTTATATCTTATCCGATATTCTCCGCCGCACCTTAGAGTGGTCTGGTTACTCGATTCGCCAAGTGATCAACATTACTGACGTGGGTCACCTAGCTGGCGATACCACCGACACTGGCGAAGATAAAATTGAGCAAGCGGCGAGAGCTGCCTCTAAACAAGTGACGGAAATTACGACTCTGTACACCGCCGCTTTTTTTGACGACTTAGTTAAGTTAAACATTAAAACTACCGACACCATTTTTCCTCGCGCCACGGCCCATATCCCCGAACAAATTGAGCTGATTAAAACTCTGGAAACCAAGGGTTTAGTTTATGAGGCTGCTGATGGCTTATACTTTGACACCAGTTTATACCCGGCCTATGCCGAACTAGGCCGGCTAAATTTA